>VOFG01002728.1_pt1 | contig 29505 bp, 55 predicted proteins | sample 5384171 | NCBI WGS metagenome assembly VOFG01 (sample SAMN12384726, study PRJNA508395) | human gut metagenome | isolation source: healthy gut F | host: Homo sapiens
CCATGGAGTTGACCGAATATCTGGCACAACATTGGAAATCGAATGCTTCGGAATTATCCGGGTATATCAGTGCTTTTACGATTATGAAAATAGTAACGTCCAATCCATAATTGATGGGGTGTATACAGATTTTTATAATGCAATTGTTAATGTCAATAACCTTTTGGATTTTTGTTGATAATGGTGTCTTGTCGGAAGATATGTATAAACTGATCAAGGGAGAGGCATTAGATTAAGAGCTTTTTTGTCATTTGGATTTGTTGTGGTTGTATGGTCCGATTCCGGGAAAAACAGACAGATAAGAAGATCTTGTCTTATGCGAGAGAGGTCCCGGCAGAATATGCCCGTGAATACATGGGCAGAGTATATCGTTTTTTGGAAAAAGATTTAAATGAGGCAGAGACCTTATTAGAAGAGGTAGAGAAAAAAGGGATAGATGATGATTATTTTACTTATCGTCAGAATCGGATGAATTACTGGGCTGTGGCAGTGAAGGCACGTTTTTATTTGTGGATTCAAAACAAAGAGAAAGCGGCAGAATATGCGAAGAAAGTGATTGACGGGGTAGGAGAGCAGTTTAAGTTAAGTCAGCCTGAGAATTTTACAAACAAGGACTATATTGTAGCTCTGAACACTTGTTTTCTGTGCATGTATACGATTTGAAGATATTACAGAAACATTTATTTATCGTTCCGGGGGTGTTGAACAGACAAAAGTTTAATTGCAGAATTATTTGAGGGAGATGTTACGGACGTTCGGGGTGATGGGAAATTGTGGCAGCAGTTACAGGGAGGAACTACCGGAAACCGTTACGTCTTGATGAAATACAAACAGAGTGAGGCTCAGGTTGCTACACGGGGAGCAGATACCTCTTGTCAGATTATATGAAATGTATCTGATTGCTATTGAATGTAGTGATAATTCTGCGGTTTATCAACCATTGATTAATCAGTTATTAACAGCACGAAGTATATCTTTGGATATGGATAATGCTGGGGTAGATCAAAAGAATCAGTTTGTTTCCATGGAGTATCACAAAAGAGTTCTACAGGGAAGGGCAAGCGTTCTATCAATATAAACGTCGGAATGATGAAATGATCATGTGGTCAAACACGCCGGGAAGTACAAGCGTGTACGTGTTGCCAGTGCCTAAGAGTGAAATTAAATATGAAGAATAATTACAAAATGTAAGTTCAATGAAACTAAGATATTTATTAGGAATAACACTTGCCGTGGATTGTGCGGTGGTTGTTCATCAGATTATATGAATTTCAAAGGAGGAAATTTTGTCCAGTTTTTCTTCGTCATTAGATGAGGTGTATACCTTTGCTTACTTTTCAAGTGATAAAGAATCGACACGTTGAATATTGGAATCATGTCTGTTGGAGAAGTTGTGGATTATCCGCGGACGATTCGTTTTTGAGCAGGTGACAAAAGAGTGGGAAATACTTACGATACAGAAAGATCCCAGTAAAGGTGGTAGACTCTGTTTATGTGAATATGAAGTATCCGGCAAAAGGAAGGAGTGCATTTTGAGGCCCTTTGGTGGGAAAATCATGAGTTGGTTTTTACCGGCTAACCAGAATGGAGTCACCGTGAAGATTGTTGTGAAGCGTGAGGATGAAAGTTTGCAGGAGAATGCTCGTAAATTGAGTTGCGTTTGTTGCCTTCTGATGATTTCGAGACCGGAGTACCTAAATACGTTGTAAAAAGATCACGATTTCCGATAAATTGAGCGTCCGACAGTTTGGAAAGACACTGATTATGATTGTCAGCAACTTATTTAGGAAATTGGTCGGAGGTAAAACATCGTTTTATGATCAATGCCACGGGTGAAAAAATGGGATAATGATTGTATAAAGCTTTTTATATTAAAAGGCGGGACCAACGGCTGAAGGTTTATATCTTTTGAAAAAGATAAAAAAAGAATTAGAAAAGTATAATGCAGACCCGGCTAACAATCCTCCTTTGATGGATGAAAATGGTCATGAAGTGGTATTCCCTTAAAAAATAATATGGTTATGAGAAATTTATATTTATTTTTATTGATATTACTTCCCTTGTTTTGTATTTCTTGTTATGACGACAAGGGGAATTATGACTATCATGCTTTAAATCAAGCTGAAGTAGCGGGTATTGATAGTATGTACACGGCTATTTTTATGGAAAAGTTGGTTATTACTCCGACGATTCAATCTGAGGATAAAGAACGGGTATACGATTATATATGGATGTGTTATGATAAGAATGATTTCAGGAAAAAGTATAGATACTTTGTCTTTAGAGAAAGATTTGGATTATACGGTTTCGTTGTCATTGTCTTCCTATCAGTTGATTTTTGCGTACCGTGACCGGGAAACTGAAATAACGAAGTATGTATATTCTAGTTTGAGCGTGGAATCGCAAAAAATTCCAGAGGTTGGTATGTATTGAAGGAGCAAAGGGGGTACTGATCTTGATTTCTTGAGAATACGGATTTGTTACAACAAACACAGGGAAAAATGTTGACAGGAAAGCCTCGATCTTTGGGATTTGTGGGTAATTATACATGGGCGAATGAAGAGGAGGATAAAAGTAGAAACAGGTAATCAATGCCTTTTATTGGCTTCGGAAGGAGATGTTTCATTGGTGCGGATTTCGGATATGAAACAGCTGGGTGATTTTAATTCACTATTCTTTGAAAATGCGCCAACTGTTGCTCCACAGAAATGGTATGAGGGATCGGAAGAAAGTGGCTTTTATCAATGATGGATATCTATATACCTATTCAGGATATGATGATGCTTTTGGTCTGAATAAATTGTCGTACCCGAAAGAGGGAGATTATAAATTATCGAGTGTCTTTACGAAAAATGGTACAATGTCTCCTTTGCTATTTGACTTGAAATCAGGACAATTTTGTACATCGGCAAGGAATGTTACTTCTCTTTCTTATTTTAAAAATGATGAAAATTCTGCCTATTCTCTTGCTTATCCGGATATGGAACCTATTTATGCCGGATTTTTGGATGAAGGAATGTGGGAAGGAGGTAAAAAGGGTATGTGGTGATGAATAATAAAAGGATGGTAGCCGTGCTATATTTTATTTTGATCTGAAATGTTTGGTTAATTTCGAAAATGATTACTTGAAAAATAGAATCACAGATATACAGACTGTAGAGGCTGGAAGTAAATTAGCTGCGGCAAGCTGTTTCGGGATGCATCGTAAAGATCAAATGCTTTATTTTGGAGTAAATGATAAGTTATATTATTATGATTTAGTCAATAAAAAAGAACAGGAGGTTGTACGGGATAACGGTTCCTTGGCTATTCCAAGTGGAGAAAATATAGTGTTGATAAAACACTGGATATTTGATTATACTGATTATATGGATGAGACAATTACTGATAAAATAAATAAATTGGCAGTAGCTACCAGTGATGAGGAATAATTACAAATTGTATTTATTTGAAATTACAGCAAATAAATTGAAAGATAACCTAGAAGTGTATAATGGAACAGGAATTCCATCCGAAGTAATGTACATGAGTCCATATATGAATAAGGTTTATATGTGTTATTAATATGATCAGATTATTATATTTTTCTCTTTTTGTATTTTGCAGGTGGGAAGCCTTCAGGCTGAAGGTTTTGCCACAGTAAAGGACGTGTATCGGGAGAGCAGCAACCTTTGAATATACAATTGATGAGAGTAGAAAATGGAGTACCGGTAGAATATGCCGGTACTTCCATTGCTTCCGGGGAAGTTTTGCTTTCATGTTGGAGCCGGAAGAAAATCAACCTTATTATTATTTGTATGATGGGAAGGGGTATTGTCGGCTTTTATCTGCAGGCTGGTGTGGAAACAGAGGTTGTGTGGGAAGATCAGAATTTTGTAATACAATCGGGAATGAAGAAAAACCGTTTATTGGAAACGTGGCGGGAGATGGAGAGAGATAAAAGGGGATCAGAAGAGTGATACTTATGGTGCATTTTTTCCCCCGTTTTGAGTCTGTCAGAAAGAATGTGAACAACTGGTTGAGTGAGGTGGAGCGGATACTTCCGAATTATGTTACGGAATTGAAGGAAATCGTGGAGCTGGATTTTGCTGAATCATTTTGTCATGTATGTCGCTAAAAGACAACAGAATTATGAGTCAGAAGAGCAAGAGAGTGCCTACTACCAGCAGATCATGAAAAGTTTTCCTGAAAAGGATAGTCGATCATTGAAACAACCTTATGGCATGGAGTTGTTGAATAATTACTTTACTTATAAGCAGACATTCATTTTCCGCGATCGGGAGTATACTATGGAGGAACGTTTGGCAGAATTGAATGTTCCGGAATTGAAGGCTGAGTATATATTGGCAAAAATACCGACAACCGATTATCGTCGTTATTGCGAATATGAGCGTTATTATATGCCGTTATTGCCGGAAAGCTATCGGCAGCGTATGCGTCATTTACAAGAACGTCCGGTTTCAATTCTCCAGCCGGGAGAATTGGCTCCTAATCTGATGTATCCCGATACAAACGGGCAATTGCATTCTATGGCTGATTTCAAGGGCAAGTACAAGTACATCGATATTTGGGCCACGTGGTGTGTTCCTGTAAAAAGAAATTCCTTCTCTACAAAGTCTGGAAAAGGAACTTGAGGGCAGGATATTGTATTTATCAGCATTTCTATTGATAAAAACCGGAAAGCTTGGAAAGATTTTTGTTCGAGTGAGACAATTAGGTGGAACCCAGTTGTGGGCGGGTGATTGGACCGAATTACCTCATGAATTGAAATTAGGTTTCTGTCCCACGGTTTATGCTGATAGATCCAGAGGGACGATGGGTGGATGTAAATGCGTCTCGTCCGTCTGATCCTAAATTAAAAAGAAATATTGAAGAAATTACTGGGTAAATAATGAACATTAGACAACTGGTTATTGTTTTCCTGATGGCCTCTGCTTGTTGGGAAAAGGAGGAGAATTGTGTGCAACAGAAAAAGAGAGGACAGTAAAGTACCATGAGTTTGAGATCTGGCATAAACTTTTGGAGTATGATCTCTCTCCTGATGGTGAGTGGGGAATGTGGCGTATCCAGTATGCCATGGGGATCGATTCTTTGCATATCTGTACATCTCCGTTCAGGTAAGAGTATAAATATGCTTCGGCTTCAATGGCTGTATTTGCAGCGAATTCTCGTTGGATAGCGTTTTTCAATGCCGGGGAATCATGATGTCTCTGCCGGGGTAGCTTATCAGACCTGTTTGCTTGATTTAGGATCAGGAACGGAAAAAAAATATTTAAGGGTGCAGAAAGTTTTTCCTTTTACGAAAGATAGTCATTATCTTGTATTGAAAGGTCGTGCTGAAAAAAGCAATGGAGTTGAATCTTTATCATTTAGAGAAAAGTTCATCAAAACAATTGCAAATATTAATTTTTACGTGTTAGATCCCACGCATCAATATTTGGCTTATTTGTGTCGAAGTGCAGGAAGTGATGAAAGTCATTTAGAAATTATAAATCTTTCGGATTTCTGCACGATATTCCCAGAGATAGAACAAGCTACATACGAGAATTTGAAATGGGATACATGGGGACTGACATTGGTAAGAGTATGTGCTGATAGTATTCCTGCACATCGTAATAGGGACATTAAAGTGCTTCGGAATATTGAGGTAAATTGCGCCATTATTCATTGTCAGAAGATATGAAAAATAACTTGCCGGAGAATATGAAGGTAAGCGAGTTTTATACTCCACGTTGGTCTGCGGATGGAAAAGTACTGTTTTTTTGGTTTGACTTCCAAGGCTCAAATCAAGTCTGCTGGTCCCAAGGTGGCTGTCGACATTTGGCATTGGCGAGATGGCGAGGTACAATCCAGGCAGAAAGACCGTTATTATGAAAAATCGAATGAAAGCATTCCTATGTGCTTGGTGGCCGGAAGAAAAACGTTGGAAACAAGTTATTGACACTACCTTTTCTGGTGTGGCAGCCATTGCACCTAATGGAGATTATGTATTGGCTGTAGATGACAAGCCCTATCGACCTCATTATCGGGAGGCACATCGTGATTGGTACTTGGTACATACCGTTACGGGGCAACGTATTCTTTTGTTAGAGAATACCATATTGTCGTTATCTTTTTTCTCGTGAAGGGAAATATGTTTATTATTTCAAGGATAAAAATTGGTGGGCATATCATATTGCACGGGGAAAATTAATTAATTTGACGGATCAGCTTCCAGAAGAGTTGAGTGATGCATATTATGATGGTCCTATTGATATTGCACCTTCTTTCGGGGTAGCCGGATGGCTTACGGAGATAAAGAATTCTGGTGCTATGATGAGTATGATATCTGGAGTATTGATCCCGTCACGTTAAAGACAAAACGACTTACGCAAGGACGTGAGCAAGGTATTGTTTTTCGGTCCATGCAGCGGGGAAATCCGACGATTGATAAGGAGTTTTTATTGCGGGTTAAAGGTCGTGACGGACAAACGGGTGTATTTCGTTATGATCCGAAAGGACAACATCAACAATTATTGTATGGACCTTATAGCTATTCTCGTTTAGTAAAGGCTGGGGCTAAAGGAGGTTACCTGTTTGCTCGGGAAGATAATATTACTTCTTCAGAATTGTTTTATACAGATAAGGAGTTCCGTGTGGTACGATCTGTAGTTTCAACCCAAAGGCAAAGTGATTCACTACGTTTTAGAAAAAGTGAGTTGATTCATTATCGGAATTCTCGAGGTCAGGAATTGCAAGGTGCTTTGTATTATCCGTGAATTATCAGGAAGGACAACAGTATCCGATGATCGTTCATCTTTATGAATTGTTATCTCATCGTCTGAATGTTTTCACGCATCCTTCCGCCCGGGAGACTTATAATATGATGAATTTCGTGTTGCAGGGTTATTTCGTCTTCCAACCGGACATTCGTTATGAGATAAATCATCCCGGAGAATCTGCGGCTGATTGTGTCATTGCTGCTGTTCAGGAGGTATTGAAACGTGGGGATATAGATTCGATGCGTTTAGGATTGCTTGGACATAGTTGGGGGCTTATCAGACCGCTTATATTATTTCTCAGACTCCGATGTTTGCTGCAGCCGTGGCTGGTGCTCCTCTTACGAATATGGTTAGTATGTACAATAGTATATACTGGGAAAATGGGCGTTCGAATCAGGAGATGTTTGAAACTGGACAGGCTCGTTTTCGTTTGCCTTGGTAGGAAATAGGGAGGAGTATGTTAAAAATTCCCCGATATTTTCAAGCACAAAGTATTCAGACTCCTTTGTTAATGTCATTTGGTACGGATGATCGGGCTGTTGATTGGCGTCAAGGGTTGGAATTATATATCACGATGCGTCGCTTGGGAAAACCGTGTATATTGTTGGCTTATAAAGGAGAGGACATACCATTGGCTTGCTCGAGGAATATGTTGGATCAAACGTCGTGTGATGGATTATTTTAACTACTATTTGAAAGGCGAACGACCGAAGAGTTGGATCTTGGAAGGTAAAAAATATTCCTTGGAAAACTAGGGGTGTTATGTGCAGTTACTTGAATTTCTAGTTGAGGAAAATTATATCGAAAGGTGGGATAACGTCCAGTTCTCAAATCAGGGAACTGGACGTTATGATTGAAGAAGATTTGGATTTACTTGATGCAGGTAAAAATGACTGAAACCATTTTTAATATGATACAGTTAAAAATTGTAATAGTTTCGGTAAAAAACGCCTACTCTTCCTAGAAATTTCATCTTAAAAGGTTTATGGTAAACAGAATTAACTTTTGTTGAAATTGAATCATACCTGAAGTTCAGCTTTCCAGTTTATGTAGAGAACCAGTGTAATCTAACTGTGAAGTACGAGAAACTACCTCTCGTTCGTTGCTTATTCAGAGCTTAACCGGAGCTTATTCTATCTGGGCTGCATGAGCCACGAGTAAGCTCTGAATCAGTTTCGAAAAAGAGGTATCTTCTCTCCTAATTCTCGGTAGGATTACCATTACTTCTTTTTATTTTAACGCGCACACGAAGGGGCCTATAATGATTTGGTTTACATCTTGGTTTTACACGGGGGTATTTTGCTTACATCATTGCTTACATGAGGGGTAAAAACCATGAAAATGGCCTGAAATGAAAAAAGCACCTACAATCGTAAGTGCTTTTAAAATGAGAGCAGGAAAACGGGACTCAAACCCGCGACCCCCAGCTTGGAAGGCTAGTGCTCTATCGACTGAGCTATTTCCGCGAATAAGTGGGGAGAGCAGGATTCGAACCTACGAAGACGATGTCAGCTGAGTTACAGTCAGCCCCAGTTGGCCACTTTGGTATCTCCCCCTTTGTTCAAAGAACAATTATTTCGGTGCAAATATACAGCTTTTTGGTTTTGACGCAATAGTTTTTGGGGATTTTTTGCATGGCAATATTTAATTTCTTTAATAATGTAAAGGAGTTCAGAGGATTGTTTAGCGGAGTTTATGGCGTAAATAGTATTCTTACCTTTGATAATTGTAGGTATGGATGAAATAATAACTACATTTGTAATGGGTTATAAATATTATTATTATGCAAGATTTAATAAACGGACGTTGCGGTTGGTGCGGAACAGATGAATTGTATGTGAAATACCATGATCAAGAATGGGGAAAATTGGTGACTGACGACAAGAAATTATTTGAATTTCTCGTGTTGGAGAGCGCTCAAGCCGGATTGAGTTGGATAACGATCCTTAGGAAACGAGAGGGATACCGTAAGGCTTTTTGTGATTTTGAGGTCGAGCGGGTAGCACGAATGACTGATGAAGATGTTGAACGGTTGATGCTGTTTGAAGGTATTGTGAAAAAATCGTCTGAAAATCAAATCGACGATTACAAATGCAAGGTTATTTATTGATATTCAAAAGGAATTCGGTAGTTTTATGACTACACGCTGTCGTTTTTTCCCAACAAGAAACCGATTGACAATATTGTTCAGTCTTTAGGTGAGATTCCAGCATCTTCTCCCGAATCTGATGCCATGAGTAAGGACATGAAAAAAAGCGAGGATTTAAATTCTTCGGAACTACGATTTGCTACGCCCTTTTGCAGGCTGCGGGATTTATTAACGATCATTTGGCGGATTGTATTTGCCGGAGGGATAAATAATATTTTTTTTAAGAGGGAAAAAGAAAACCGCCCGAAGGCGGTTTTAAATCATTTCTTTTTGTATCCTACGGGTTGCGTGTAGATAACGATGTGTTTTGCCGGGAGGCCGATGACTTTGGCTAATTCTTCCTTATCCACGGAACCGATGAGAACGGTTGCCATGTCTTTTGCGGCACATACCAGGTAAACGGATTGTGCCATGTAGCCAACATGGTGGTAAGAGTATTCTTTTTGGTGTTCCGGGTTCGTGATTCGCCCTTCCTTGTTATGGTCGGCCGTGTAGATAAAACACACGGGAGCGACACCCATGAAAGGTTGTGGACCACACTCTTTACGGAAATCTCCTTTCTTCACGAGTTCCAATTCGTGTTTCTCCGCGTATAGCGGTAGATTCCATCTGCCGTGGCCACGTAAAGCACCATTTCTTGCCAGTTGGTGGCGGTGGGAACTGTTCGTTTGCCGCTTTCCGGACGGTTAATACCGTTTGCGGCCCACACTAGGTCGGAAAGGTCTTGTAAGGATAGTTGTTTCGAGTCGAAATTACGGTCTGTTTGCCGTTCGTTCAAACAGTCCATGAGTGCTTTCCCCGCTCTTTTTTCGGGGCGGGTAATTTGATGTTTTGGCGCTGACGCGCTGCCTAATACTGTTAGTACCAGCATTGTGATAATTGTTTTCATTAATTTACAACATTAGTGGGTGTACCATTAAAGAAGTTCAGGATGTTATCAACAGCTTCCTGCCCGGTGGCAATGCGTGTGTCGATAGTGCCTGTAGCGTTGTGAGGGGCAAGGATCACGTTATCCAAGCCGTAGAGCATTTCAGTAACATGGGGTTCATCCTCGAACACGTCCAAGGCGGCCCCGGCGATCGTTTTATTTTTGTAAACAGATGGCTAATTCCTTCTCGTTAATGACAGCCCCGCGAGCGGTATTTACCAGAATGGCGGTCGGCTTCATCAATTCGATTTCCCGTTTCCCGATCATGTGGCGGGTTTCGTCCGTCAGCGGGGTATGGATGGAAACAAAATCCGATCTTTTCAGTAACGTGTCAAGATCGACTTTCTCGTATCCTTCTACTGTACTCCGACGATTGTAGTAAATAACATTCATACGGAATGCTTCTGCCAGTTTAGCCACTGTTTTACCAATATTTCCCATGCCGATAATTCCCAATGTGCGCCCTTCCAGCGTGAAACCGAGATTTTTCATAACGCCCCACATGCTTTCTTTTTCAACCCGGATGCGGCGGTCACATTCGGTAATTCGGCGAGCTGCACTCAGCATGAGGCCCATGGCCATTTCTGCTGTCGGGAAACATACGGCTTTCGGGGTGTTACAAACAGCGATTCCTTTGGAACGGGCGAATTTGATGTCGATGTTGTTGTAACCGACACCGAAATTGCTAATTACTTTTAACTTTTTTCCCGGCCTCGATAACCGCATTATCGATAGAGCGGGTGAAGATGCCTAGAATAACGTCGTAATCCGGAACAAGTTTGATTAATTCTTCCGTGGTGAAATACTCGCCTTCCGGCATTGTGATCGTGTGTTCTTTTCCCAGTTTGGCGAATGATTCGCGGGAATGTTGTAAGTAACTAGAACTTTCATATTTTTTTTTAATTTTAAACTTTAAACTCTAAACTTTTCTCAAACTCATTCGGGCATCTGCTGGGGCTTCCAAGCCGATAAACTGTGATGCCAAGTATTTGTAATATCCCGTAACGGCAACCATCCCTGCGTTATCCAGCGAGAAACCCAACCGGGGGATGAAAACTTCCCAACCGAGGTGGGCGCCTTCGTCATACACGGCTTTTTGTAACCCGGAGTTGGCTGATACTCCGCCTCCAATGGCGATTTGTTTGATCCCGGTTTGTTTAGCGGCTTTTTTCAATTTGGCCATGAGAATATCAACGATCGTTTTTGCAGTGATGCACAAAGATCATTGAGGTTATGTTGTATGAAATCCGGGTCGTTTTTGATTTCATCCCGGATGAAGTACAGAAACGAGGTTTTCAGCCCGCTAAAACTATAATCCAATCCGGGGATATTCGGTTTGTTGAACGTGAATCTTTCCGGGTTACCTTCTTTTGCCAAACGGTCGATTACCGGTCCTCCGGGATAAGAGAGGCCCATTACCTTGGCGCATTTGTCGTATGCTTCTCCCGCCGCGTCATCAATGGTCTGCCCGATAACTTCCATGTCTAGGTAGTCCCGTACGATGATAATCTGCGAGTTTCCCCCGGACACGAGTAGGGTTAGGAACGGGAATTTTGGGTGACGGGATTCCACACCCGGTTCTTTGATGAAGTTTCGCGAGAATGTGTGCCTGTAAATGGTTCACCTCGATCATGGGTATTTGTTTGGCAATAGCGAATCCTTTGGCAAAGGACGTTCCCACAAGGAGAGAGCCCAGTAATCCGGGGCCTCTGGTAAAAGCCACTGCATTTACTTCATCTTCTGAGACTCCGGCTTGTTTTAAAGCTTGCGCTACCACCGGGATAATGTTTTGCTGGTGTGCCCGGGATGCTAATTCTGGTACGACTCCTCCATAGGCCTCGTGAACCTTTTGACTGGCAATAACATTCGATAGCACAACCCCGTCTTTTTAGTATAGCGGCCGAGGTGTCGTCGCAAGAAGATTCAATACCGAGAATTACAATGCCCATTTTAATTTTAGATTTAATGATTTTAGATTTTAAATTGAACTCCTCCGTCGGTTTTGCTGCGATTTTTTTGCTTCCTTTCTGTTTCTTTTTTAACTTTATAAGCGTTCACCAGCGGTAAGTTACAATTTTTTCCATTTTCAACTTTCCATTTTTAATTTTCAATTATTAAGATGAAATGTCCTGCAATATTAATAAATTTGCGTGCAAACTAAAATAATGACAGCATAAAAAAATAATCTCCATATTATCTCGGTGTGTGATAGGATTGGTCTTTTTTTGGCCTTTGCTGCATACATGGCTTTAATGACCCCGTTTGTACAGACGAGGTTAGTAGATTATTTTACCCGTATTTTAGAGGAGCGGACGGGAACCACGATTTCTATCGGACGAGTGGAATTCCGCCCGATAGAGTCATTGATTTTAAATGATGTGTTTGTTCGGGATTGTCGTCAAGATACGCTTGTGTTTTGCGAGCGACTGGTGATGAAGGTGGATTCCGTGAGTTTCGTGAAAAGACGTTTCACGATTACGGAGGCTGCTTTCGAAAAAGCCAAGTTTAATTTATGGATCGAACGTAGGCAAGATGGAGGAGAGTCTTACAAACGTGGAACAGCTCATTAATTCTTTTTTTCATCTTCCAAGGTCGATACCGTGCCTCAAACCTCTTCGGGGTGGAACGTGAATCTGACTCAGGTAGTATTGAAAGATTGTCGTTTCCGGTATATCGAGAGCGATTATGAACCGACAGATTACGGGATTAACTGGACAGACGTGGAGTGTCAGAATCTGAACGTGCGTGTTTCAGGTATTGATTTTCGAACAAGCAATATCGGGCTAAAGTTGCGGGACTTCGTTTCAAGGAAAAGTCCGGTTTCGAGGTGACCAATATGGGAGGGGAAGTCGTGGCGAGTGATGATAATTTGTTGATAACAAACACGTTTATACAGACAAACGAAGTAAGGTTTATTTGGATACATTGGAGTATAACTGGGTTCCAGAACACGATTACTGGCGTAATTTTACCACGAGGATGCAACAGCGTTACGTGTTTACCGATTCTAGGGTAAATTTTGATGATCTGTCGTATTTTAACGGGAAGTTATTGGGGATGCATAATACCGTTTTCGGTAGCGGGGTTTTTTAACACGATAAATAATCTGGAAGGGCGTGATTTAGAGATTTATTTGGGGATAAAAGCGTGCTGCATGGTTCATTTGCATCGCACGGGTTACCTGCTTTTTTCGAAACGGATTTCAATATTGATTTTCACGGACACGAAGGTGTCGCCACCGGAATTGGAAGCTATTTATATGCCTTGGCTTAGAAGTCATTACGTGAAAATACCGGAAATCTTGCATAAATATGATGTCTTTACTTTTGACGGGAATTTTCAGGGAAAGATTGAAGACTTTGCTATAAAAGCTCGTACCACGACTCCAGGGATGGTGGGGAGTGTGCTTTTTAATTGCGTGATGGACAATATCGGGGATATTCGTTACGATGGTTGGTTCGGTTTGGGACAAGTCCAATTTGGATTCCTCACGGGACAATCTTTTTTTTTTGGGTAGAGGGTCTTTTTTCGGGAAGTTTGATGGGGTGTTGGGTGATACAATTTCTCGCTTTAATTTATCGAGCAATGTACGCCGTTTGCAGTTATATGATAAGGAAATTCGGGATATTCGCTTGACATTGGGAACGGAAGGTGAACACTTGTATCTACTTTCTTCCGTGAAAAATGATAGTTTGCAGGCTGATGTCCTTTTAGATTATGTTATGGGCGACACGTTGAGTCTGGCAAAGACTGAAGGCTATGTGAACGTGCGTCGGTGGGATTCGTGGGCTCCCTCTGTTTTTGGGGAGAGAGAGTCTGTTGAATTTGATTTTAGCGGTACGCTTAAGCAAAGTGAGGATAATTGCTGGGTGGAATTGCTGGTGCCTGGGTTGAAGTACGAGAACAGTAGGGGAACGTGGAGTACCGATTCCTTAAAATTCTCCACGACTATACTGGGAGAGTACAGTTTCACTCAATTACAGTCGGATGTGGCGGACGTGACGATGGAAGGTTTTTTTTATTCCTTGGAAGTGACGGATTTGTGGAATAGTTTTTTGGTAAGTTATTTGCCCGACTATAAGTATGCTGTTGACAAGGCTTTGCCGGAGGGTACGAGCCTGATGCTGGATGTGCATTTAAATGACATTAATCCTTTTTGAAAGTGGCTTACCCGCAACTGAAGCTGTCCCAGGGAGGGAATTTGGCCTGTGAGTATCATTATGCAGATCGTCAGGTCGAGTTGTCTTTGGAGGCAGATACAATTTCCTATGGTGATTTTTAAATTACGTGATTCTCGGATGAAACTGAATGGGGACGGGATAAACTTACACTGCACGTACACGGCTGATGAATTGAGATATATGAATTTCGGGAAGTTGTATAATGTGCGGAACGTGATAGAAGTAAACACGAATAACGTGAGTGAGCGTCTGACTTGGTGTAATTGGGAGAGGGAGAGTTATAGCGGGTCATTTTCAGCTAACTTGCGTTTGTTGAAATACGGAGACCGCCATTTAACCCAAGTGTTTATTCATCCGAGTACGTTCGTTATGGCGGATAGTACATGGCACGTGGCACGTTCCATGATTTTGAAGGAGGACAATAATATTTTCGTGAATAATTTTGAAATCAACCGGGGCGAACAGCGTTTTCGTTTGTGGGGACGGGTGACGGATAATCCTCGTGATGTTCTTTCTTTGGAGTTTCATGATTTCAGTTTGACCGAGTTTAACAAGATTTTTTGATAATAAATTACAACTTTTCGGTCAGGTGAATGGTGAAGTGAGAATTCGAGATTTGTATAAAGATAATTTGATATATGCGAACGTGAATGTGGATCAGTGGGGAGTTAACCGGGACACCTTAGGTGTACTGGATTTGAATTCTCGTTGGGATGCCTCGAATAGTGCTTTGGAAATAAGCATGGTAAATCGGATGAAAGAGAGAACCCCTATAGGGGGTGTTCGGGTATTATAAACCTTCGACAGACAGTTTGAATGTGAATTTGGAACTTTCCCGGATAGAGGTGAATTATCTGGCAGGTTATTTCCCGGATATGTTGAAGGGTGGTGAGGGTGCGATCTCTGGTAATTTGGTTATGAAGGGAACGACACAAAAAGGCTTCGATAGACGGTTTTTGGAAATGGATTCCGTATCGCTTACAGTAGCCGGGATTGAACACGGCTTTTAAAGTCGATGATCGCTTGCCTGTGAAAAATAATCGGGTCGTGCTGGATAATTTCAAGATATATGATGCCAAGGGACACGCATCTGTTTGTTCGGGATATTACGATCTGAATTCGAATTTATACGACGTGTCGCTTAAATTTAATAACTTCCGGGTGTTGAATACTAAAAGCAAACCAGAATGATACGTTTTACGGACAATTATATATCACGGGACAAACCCGGATGAATAATTTGTCCGGGGACGGGGCTTTATCCGTGAATTTAAAACCGGAGGCACATTCCGTACTTTATATTCCTTTAACTTCGGCATTGACGGAGGAAGACGGGAGTTTCCTGCATTTTATAAACAATCGTCAGCCGGATGGAGGGCGTCGTCCGGGTGAAGAACGTGTTTCGTTGGTTTCCAATTTTGATTTGAATGCTAATATCGAGATCAATAATAATCTGGAAGTGCAGATTATTTTTGACCCCACGATCGGGGATATTTTGAAAACGGTGGGAAGTGGTAATCTGCGTTTCGGATTGGGGAAAGATAACGAGTTGGATATGTTCGGGGAGTACAAGATTGAAAAGGGGATTACTTGTTCACGTTGAGTAATTTGATTAATAAAAAGTTTGTGCTGAACCCTGGGGAAGTATCAGGTGGAATGGTTCGCCATATGATGCCACGATCGACGTGAGCGCTATATATAATTTGCGTACCTCTTTGAGTGATTTGCTTGCCGGAACCACGACGACTGTGGATAAGACAACGAAAGTACCTGTTGAGTGCGAGTTGAAGTTGGGGAGAATCTGATGAATCCGAACGTGCAGTTTGGCATTAATTTCCCCTCTCTCGACGTGCAGATGCGAAGTCTGATGCAGAGTTTTTTTTTTTTTTTCTCCAGTCAGGATGAGATTAATAAACAGATGTTTTCTTTGCTGATATTGAATAAATTCTATACCCCGGATTATGTTGAGAAGGATGCCGAATTGGAAGAACGGAACACGGGATACCAGATGGGGGTGACAACGGCGAGTGAGTTGTTGTCCAATCAATTATCCCGTTGGTTATCACAGATCAGTAATAATTTTGATATCGGTTTTTCTTATCGTCCGGGTGATCAGGTCACGACGAACGAGTTCGAGCTGGCTTTATCGACCCAGATTTGGAATAACCGAGTGACGATTTCTGCTAACGGTAACATGATGGAGAAAGCAAAGACTAATTCCAATACATCAATCACGGGTGATTTTGACGTGGATGTAAAATTGAATCGCCAAGGAACACTCCATCTGAAGGCCTATTCACATACAGATGAGAAGATTACCTACAATGCGACCGAAACCGTGCAGGGTGTCGGTGTCTCTTACCAGGAGACGTTCGATACCTTCCGGGAATTATTCCGTAAATATCTGGCTATTTTTAAACGGAAAAACGACCGTCAACCTCCATGCAATCCTCTGATAATAAGCAATGATTTTCATTTTTAACTTTCCATTCTCAATTTTCAACTCTTTATCATTGTTTTTTGATTTTTTTCGTCAAATTGTGCTCGTTACGTGAAAACGTCGAACCTAACTAAAATTATATCATGAAAAAAATGACCGAACAAGAGTACATGGACCGAGAGGCCAAATACGGTGCTCACAATTACCATCCACTTCCCGTGGTGTTAGAAAAAGGAGAAGGTATTTACGTGTGGGATGTTAACGGAAAACGTTATTTCGATTTTCTGTCGGCTTATTCTGCCGTGAACCAAGGACACTGCCACCCGAAGATTGTAGAGGCAATGACGGAGCAAGCCAAAAAGTTGGCTTTGACTTCCGGGCTTTCTATAATAACGTGTTGGGTGAATGGGAAGAATATATTACTAAATATTTCGGCTACGATAAGGTGCTGCCAATGAATAGTGGTGCCGAGGCTGACGAGACCGCCTTGAAATTATGCCGTCGTTGGGGATATGACGTGAAGGAATACCCGCCGATCAAGCCAAGATTATTGTTTGCGATAATAATTTCCACGGTCGTACAATCACGATTGTTACACTTTCTAACGATCCTTCTTCTTATGCCGGATTCCGGGCCTTTTACTCCCGGATTCGTGAGAATACCGTATGATGATATTCCTGCTTTAGAAGAGGCGTTGAAAGACCCGAACGTGGCGGGATTCCTTTTGGAACCGATTCAAGGAGAGGCTGGCGTTTACGTGCCACATGAAGGGTATTTAAAGAAAGCATACGATTTGTGTAAGGCTCATAACGTGTTGTTTATGGCTGATGAAGTGCAGACCGGTATTGCCCGCACGGGTAAAATGCTGGCGTGTGACCACGAGGGGTGCGACCGGACATTTTGATTCTGGGTAAAGCCATTTCGGAGGATTGATGCCTGTTTCCTGCGTGTTGGCAGATGACGAGATCATGCTGACCATTAAGCCGGGAGAACACGGTTCAACCTACGGGGAAATCCCCATTGCGGCTAAAGGTGTCTATGGCAGCTTTACAGGTAATCAAGCGATGAGAAACTGGAAGAGAATGCCGAAAGACTGGGGTAAGATTTTTCCGGGAGAGAATGAAGGCGATTAAATCCGATATGGTGGAAATTGTCCGCGGTAAAGGTTTGCTGAACGCGGTGGTAATTACCCCGAAGAATGGCAAGACGGCTTGGGATGTATGTTTGAAGTTGCGTGATAATGGTTTGTTGGCTAAACCGACCCACGAGCATATTATCCGTTTCGCCCCGCCTTTGGTAATCAATGAAGAGCAATTAATTGAAGCGATAGGTATTATCGAGAAAACATTAAAAGAGTTCAGTAGTCGGACTTGAATGTATTATTAGGCATCTTTTCATGATCACGAGTTTGATCTTTGGAAAGATGCTTTTTATTGCCTTGGGGATAATCCATACTAAATCTTACATCTATCGTGTTATTTTCTCTGTTATAGTTTCGATATGTCTTCGTTCCTATAAAGGAAAATATATCGAAACTATGAAAATAACGAATAGATTAACTTAAGATGGGAGTAAGACAAAAGCATTTATGGGTCAATATTATCTTATATTATTTCTTTAAATTGTGAAAAGTTTATTTTTCTGCATATATTTGTTTTATTAAATATCTCTCTTATGTCAATAGATTTTGATTCATTACTAGAAGGCGTTAATAAAAAGATATGCGGGCGTGGGAAGATCTTTATGCAGGGTATTATGCCGTGCTGTGTTCTTACGTGAACAATATCTTGCGAGACCGGGATCAAGCTCAGGATATCGTGCAGGAGGTTTTGGTGGCTGTCTGGAAATCTTCCAAACAGTTTGGGGATATGAAGGAATTGACTTCTTATTTGTATCGCTCTTGTTATAACAATGCATTGATTTATAAGCGTAATGTTCCAAATTCGTAAGGAATAGAACAGAAAATCATTTTGGAGGCAGAAGTGGAATTTTCAGACGAAATTTTTGCTATTACCGTGAGGGATGAGTTATTGAGACAATTATATTGTTATATCAAGGAATTGCCGGATGGTGGGAAATAATGGAATTAAGTGTTTTGGGATTGTCCGGGCCTGAAATTGCAGAAAAGTTAGGGATCACGATTCATACGGTGAAAACACAGAAGAATCGAAGTTTCAAGTATTTACGAGAGAGGTTGAAAGGTTCGGTTCTGATGTTTTTAATTTAATCAAAACTTTTTATCGTTTTTGTCATACTCTTTATGACTTCATGTATTATACGATCAAATGATCTATTGTTGATGTTTCGTGTTTTTACCGGCATAACGGTAAATACGTGGATGAATAAAATAACAGGAGATGAAATTGGATTTACATAGAGTGATAGAATTGTTTCAAAAATCTTTTCGGCTTCGCTTTCCGATAAAAAAAAGAGGATTTGGATGATGTTTTAGCAAAATGATTATTTGAAAGAGGCATACAACCAATTATCAGATGAAACTTTTGTGCTGGATAAATTTCGGGAGTTTGAAGAGTATGAGTACAAACCTGCTTTTGATAAGTTAAAGCTTACCGGCATCGTAACCCAGATTAGTCGATGGATCGCATGGGGATCGTCTATCGCTGTGGTCTTGATCCTTATGTTTGTTTGGGGTCACCCTTTGGGAATATCGTGGTGATATGCAGGAGTTAGTTAAAAACGCAACATATTATACTCCCCGGAAGTAATGCGGCCATTTTGAAGTTGGCAGACGGAAGAATGATCGAAATCGGGAAACAGCCACTGGAACTTAAAGATATTCAAGGATGCGTGGTAAAATATGAAAATGGTCGTCTTTCTTATTCTTCTGGAGAAGAAGATCGGGTAACGGAGGCTTACAATGAATTGGTTGTGCCTGTTGGTGGAGAATGTCATGTTCTTTTAGATGATGGGACGGAAGTTTGGCTAAATGCAGATTCAAAATTGAAATATCCTATTGCGTTTAGTGGGGAAAGTCGTGAAGTGATCTTGTCGGGAGAGGCTTATTTTGATGTGAAAAAGGATGCTCGTCCTTTTGTTGTAAGTTTGGAATGTGGTGATATAACTGTATTAGAACCTCTTTTGGCGTGAGTGCTTACCCGGGTTATCCGAATTATACGACTTTGGTCAAGGGAAGTGTCCGTTTTACTTCTCTACGACAGGAACAAGTTGTTTTGACTCCTGGAGAACAGGCTATAGTTGATATTTCCGGAACTCTGGAGAAACGGAACGTGGATGTGGAAGAGTTTGTCGGGTGGAAAGATGGCATGTTCATTTTCAGGATAAACCATTGGCTGAAATTATGAAAATATTGGAGCGTTGGTATGGAGTAAACGTGATTTTTTCAGGATGAAAGATTGAAAGAATTGGAGTACACGGGTAGTCTTGAAAGATATGATTCTATTAATACATTCTTGCAATTGTTGGAAAAATTAAAAAAGAAATTCGGTATGAGATAAAGAAAAATACAATCATCCTATCTAAATAAAAAGAGAAAGACAGACAACAAATTTCTCAGGTTCGGTGTCTGTCCCTTCTCGATTTATATTATTAATATAAACTACAATAATATGAAAAAAAAACGATTAATTAGGTTTCCTAGCCTATTAAAAAGGTACAAGAAAAATTTAATGATTATGAAGTGGTGTATTGCTTTTATCTGCTTGTTCACTTTGAACTTGTCTGCGAATGTGTATTCTCAAAAGAATATTGTGTCGCTGGATTTATCTGATGTATCCGTTGAACAGTTTGTGAAGGCGGTTAAGCAGCAGACGTCACTTAAATTCATGTATAATTCGTCTCTTATTCGTCAGACTGGGAAGATTTCGGTGAAAGTCGAAAACAAAGAGTTGAAGGACGTTCTGAGCATGGTGTTGGGTAAAAGTCAATCTAGAGTATGAGTTTTTAATAACGTGATCTTGATTCGAGCAAAAGATGAAAAGAAAAGCGAACCATTACAAAAAAACGTTAGAGGGTGTGTGAAAGATGAGAAAGGGACTCCTTTGCCGGGTGTAACGGTGATGTTGAAAGATGCAAACTTGGGTGTTGCTACGGATGTTGACGGTAATTATTCACTTTCTTTTTTGGACCAAAAGAATTTGATCATTCTATTTTCATTTGTTGGAATGTTACCGGTAGAGGTTAAATACACGGGACAGGATACGATTAATGTTGTATTGAAAGAGGATGTTGAGAAGATCGATGAGGTAGTTGTGAACGGTTATTTTACTCGGAAGAAATAAAGTTATACAGGGGTGTCGACAACTTTTTCCGGAAGTGAACTTCGTAAAGTGTCGACGGAAGTATTTTGAATACCTTGTCTATGTTGGATCCTTCTTTTTGTGAAAGTTGTAAATAACGAGATGGGAAGTGATCCGAATACAATTCCGAGTTTTGAAATTCGTGGTTCCAGTAGTCTAAAATCAACATTTGAAGGTAATCCCAATATGCCGACGTTTATTATGGATGGTTTTGAGGTTTCTGCACAAAAAGTGTTTGATTTGGATCCGACTCGTGTTCGTTTTATAACGATATTGAAAGATGCTGCTGCTACGGCAATTTATGGATCCCGTGCGGCCAACGGGGTGGTTATTATTGAAACCGAATTGCCGAAAGCGGGAAAATTACAGTTTTCGTACAATGGAAGTGCCAATTTCGAGGTGGCAGACCTTTCTGATTATAATTTGATGAATGCAGAGGAAAAATTGGAATATGAAGTGCGTTCGGGCTTGTATAAAAAAACTGAAAATCAAAGTCCTGAATATGCTGACGGTAACTTAGCTTCTTATAATCAAATATTGAAATTGGTTAAAGAGGGCAATGATGTGGATTGGTTAGCTATTCCTGTTAGAGACGTCGGGATTGGGCATAAACATTCCGTTATGGCTGAAGGTGGGAATGAAACATTCCGTTATGCTTTAGATCTTTCTTATTCAAATACGGTAGGGGTAATGAAAGGTTCCAAAGCGCGATAATTATGGAGGAGGTGTGCGTCTTCAATATAATTTGAAAAATTGAAATTTATGAACTATGCATCTTTCAGTCATTTAAAATCAGTGAATTCTCCCTATGGCAGTTTTAGTTCATACACCTATTATAATCCCTATTATAATCCTTATGATGAGGAGGGTAATATAAAGAAAATACTCTATTCTTATCAGTATTATGACAATGGAGTAAAGACAAAACCGATGTATAACGAATTATATAATGCGACGTTACCATCGAAGAATCAATCGGTGGGCAACTATTTTATGAATAATTTCTCCGTTGAATATGATATTATTCAATGATTGAAATTGAAAGCGAATTTATCATTGAGTGTAGATAATAATAAATCGGATGTTTACGTGTCAAATGAGAATACCAGTTTTATTGGGAAAGAAACAAAAGGTAGTTATTCTCAATCTTGGTCAAATAGTTTTAGTTATGATATAAATGTTGTTTTAACTTATGTCCGAATTGGAAAAAGCATTTTTTGAATGCGGGATTGATTTATAATTTGCGGGAGAGTAATATGGACGCAACGAGTTTGTCTGCAGTTGGTTTTCCTAATGAAAATATGGATCATATTTCTATGGGAGCGGGTTTTACGGAAGGAGGGAGACCGGGTGGAAGTTATGATATATCCCGTTTAATCGGTTTTGTCGCTAACCTTGGTTACACGTATGATAACAGATTTTTACTCGATTTTTCATTGAGAAGTGATGGCTCATCTTTATATGGAGCTAATAACCGATGGAGTACATTCTGGTCTTTAGGAGTTGGTTATAACTTGCATAACGAAAAGTTTATGGAGGGGGCTTCGTTTGTTGATTTGTTAAAAATAAGAGGATCGATTGGAACAACTGGAGGACAAAATTTCAATCCCTACCAGTCCATGACAATGTATTCTTATAACGATAGTCGGATAAGCGGGATTTCTTATACAGGTTATATGGGAGTTTTACTGAAAGCATTCGGGAATAAAAAATTTAAAATGGCAAAAAGTCGAGAAACGAAATGTGGGGTTGGATTTTGAATTATTTGATCGACGCTTAAGAGGTTCATTTAACGTATATAGTGACCTTTCTAAGGATGTGCTTATTGATGTTACAGTTGCTCCCTCGTTAGGTTTTTTCTTCTTATAAGGAGAATTTGGGAGAAGTGAAAACAGTGGTGTCGAATTGACTTTAAAAGGAACCGTAATTCATGATATGGATCGAGATATAATTTGGGATGTAATCTTTAATCTGGCTCACAATAAAAATAAAGTGATGAAGATAAACAGGGCTTTAACGGCTTTTAATGAATCTCAAGATGCGGAGGTGAAGAATAAACCGACGATTAGGTATAAAGAAGGATTGTCTCAAAATACGATTTGGGTGAATGAATCTCTTGGGATTGATCCTGCTACAGGGGAGGAGATTTTTTAGATATGAATGGAAATAAAGTGAATGAATGGAGTACGGCTAATTATAAGCCTTTTGGTTCTACGGATCCTAAAGTTTACGGGACAATAGGAACAATGTTCGTTTATAAAAAATGGGAGTTGAATGCACATTTATATTACAAATATGGTGGCTATTTATACAATTCAACCTTAGTAGATAAAGTGGAGAATGTAAATCCTAATGAAAATGGAGATAAGCGAATTTTATATGACCGTTGGAATACCCCGGGTGATATAGCTAAATTCAAGAAAGTTAGTGATGTGTCAGAGACTAAGCCCACCTCTCGTTTTGTAGAGAAAGAAAATTATATACAACTTCAATCGTTGTCCTTAGGGTATGATTTTAGCAGCGATAAACTTCGGAAAATGGGAATTCAACGATTGAAAGTATCGGCTATCGGTAATGATATATTCAAATCATCTACCGTGAAAATGGGAGAGAGGAACTTCTTATCCTTATGCAAGAACGTTTTCTTTATCAGCTCAAATAACTTTTTAATTTGATTGTTATATGAAAAAATTAATAAATAAATCTATTATTCTTTCCCTGTTTTTGGCATTGACCGCGTGTAATGATTGGTTAAATGTTTCTCCTAAAACTGACATGAAAGCCGAAGATTTGTTTTCGACTGAAGCGGGGTTTCAGGATGCTTTTGATTGGGGTTTACGCTTTGATGGCAACGGATAATCTTTTACGGGAAAAAAATTTGTCTTATGCTTATTTGGATGTTTTGGCCCAGTATTATACAAGTCCTCATAGTAATACATCTGCAGGATACGAGCATAATTTAAAAAAAATGCAGCTGCGTATAATTACACGGAGAGGGCGAAGAATCAAGAATATTATCTATTTGGTCGAGTCATTTTTCTGCAATAGCTAATATAAATCAGGCTTTTATTGTTTATAGATGAAAATGTTTTTTTCAGAGGATAGATAGAGAGCGGGAAATTTTTAATGAATCAGATGCTTCCGATCCGCTGTATAAGAGAAGTCAAAGGATGAATTATTATGCAGTTACGGCTCTTTTGGCTCGGGTTTATCTTTATGGAAATGACAAGAAGTCTGCTTTGACAGAAGTGAAAGAAATTATTGGTGAAGTAGATGGGGAAAATCCTACATCTTATCACGTTGGCAACTAGTGGTGCAACTGCAACGAACCCGATGTTTCAATCTGAATTGATATTTACTTTGGACGTTCAAAAGTTGCAGGACTTAAGTGAGAGTTGTTTTTCGGAAACTTCACATTCTGATGTTTTGTTGATGTCTGAAAAAGGCAAAAACAATCTTTAATGCGAGTGGCCTGGAGAATGATTTCAGATCTTCATGGTTGACGGCAACTTCCAGCGGTAAGTGAGTATATTTTGACAAAGTATAATAATATGAATTATATTCCGATGTTTAAAATTTCCGAATTGTATCTGATAGCTGCCGAATGTGCTGAGGATGAGGATGCATATGGATTATTTAAATAAATTGAGAAATCATGGGGATTGTCAAGTATTGAACATAAAAAGATATAGAGAGTTATATTTATCAAGAATACAGAAGAGAATTTTTGGGAGAAGGGCAACTGTTTTTCTACTATAAACGCAAGTTGTATGACATTGTTGGGGCAGAAGATAAAGTCGGGATTGAGGATTTTGAAAGCAGTTTATAATTTACCGATACCAACATCGGAAATAGACTTTGGTAACATAAAAACTGATAGAGATGAGAAGAATATTTATACTTTTTGTATTAGCAGTATTTTGTTCTTGTAGTAAGAATGAAAAGATTGGTTTATGATTTGAATATGCATGATATATATTATCCAATCGTAACAGAAACCCAGGATAGTTTGTTTGTCTCATTATTAACTGCTGATGAAATTTTGACTGCAACGGTGGAGGTTAAGTTATTGGGAGATGTTTTGACCAATCTCCGGAGAGGTTCAAAGTTGAGGTTGTAAAAGAAAAAACGGATGCGATAGAGGGGATTCATTATGAAAAACTACCGAATATTATGATTTTCCGGCCGGAGAATTTGTATATAAATGCCGGTTAATTTATTGAAAGGAGATAAGGGAATTACTGAAAAACCGGTATCATTGACTTTACGCTTGGTGGAGACATCTGATTTGGGGGATTGCGTATAAAGATCGGGCCGAGATACGTTTGGTTATAGCTGATATGGTTAAAATGCCTGAAGGGACTGGTTATTATGGAGATATGACCGCATTTAAGAAGCTATTCGGTGATTATTCAAGGAAAAAGCACACGATGATTATAGAATTGACCGGACATGATTTTTGGGATGGAAATTACGGTAATTATGGAGGGCGAATGGAATCTATTACGAGATGGATTATTATATTCCTTATGCGAGAAAAATTGTATAAGATTATTACTGAGAATGAGATTGAGGATGAGAATGGAAATATTATACCGGGGTGGATGGTGCCCTAGGAATTATAATTTGTAATTTAAAATGTAAAGATGGTTATGAAAAATTTGAAATATATATTTATTCTATTTTTGTTTCTTCAGTTTTCATGTATTGATGATAAATCGAAATTTGGAGGAAATGAGATTGATGCGATTACGATTGAAGGCATCGAGAGAGTATACAGAAATAGAAATAGGTACAAAGCTTGAAATAAAGCCTACGGTGATCACGAAATTTGGTGATAAGTCTCAGCTTTTATGTTTGGTATAAATATAATAAAGAACAAGCGGTACCCGATACATTATCATATGAAAAGGATTTGATGTTATAATTGGTGATGTACTTCCTGGGGTTACAACAACCTTGGTATTCAAGGTAATTGACCAGCAAACAGGAATTTTTGCTATGCATAAATCTTCTTTTGTGACAGTGGGTAAGTATTCCGGAGGTACGTTGATGTTGTGTCGGGAGGATGGAGAAAATGATTTGGCTATGTTAAAGAAAGATGGTAAGACATTGTATGAAAAATATATATTCTTATGCGAACGATGGAACTCGGTTGGGAAAAGAGTCTAAACGTATAATTTTAACTGATTCATATGAGGCTAACCTCTTGGACATAAATCTGTAATTGTTACTTGTGATGACGAAACAGGTGGTGTTTACCTTGATCCCTGTGATTTTTACGGACAAAATTATATGAAAGAGAAATTTATTCTAGGGGAGGAAATGAAAGGAGATTTGGTTATTACGGGGTATATTGCTACCGCAAAAGGAGATTATTTAGTAGTGAATGGTAAGGTGTATAACAGGGTAAATGGAGATAAGGCAAAAGCAGATTGGAACCCGAACTTGTATTTTTGGCAGAACCTAAAGATTATTATGCAGCGTCTTCAATTGGTAATTCTGTGGGACTTATGTTTTATGATAATTTGCATAATCGTTTTATGGTGAATAAAGATGGGGTAGGATATTTTAGTTTTATTACCGGTAAAGATTATGATTTTTCCAGATTATGATCCGAATAACATAGGAGAGGGGATTGAGTTGGTTATTATGGGAAATCAAAGTTCTCGTACTGGGTTTTATGTGGGGAATTGATGAAAAATAAAAAAACGGAGAATATATACTGCTTAAGAGTAAAACATTTTTTAATTCGTCTTGGCAAACGATATTTGTAGCTGAAGATCAAAAAGGTTCTTTCAAAAGTGAATTTCCTCATTTATATGAAGCAACGAATTTTATTGCCGGAACAAAGTTGTTTTTTGCAAATTCTTATCCTTGGAAAGATTATGTTGTTAGGGCAGCCTAATATTTTCTTCTTCTTGAGCAATAATAAAATATATGCCTTTTAATATTGGAACACTTTCAGAAGCGGTATTAATAGATGGAGATGTTGAGAATTACACTATAACAGGGATGGATTGCACCGAAATCAAAGATCCTCAAAGGTGTAGAAGATACATATGTGCAGCTTACGGTAGCTGTAAAAGATCGTGGGTTGGCTAGTAAATCTGGAGGAATTGCTGTTTATCGTTTGAACAATGTTGGAGGTCTCTCTGCAGAAAAAATCTATGCAAAAAAGGATTTTGTGATGAGGTACTTTATACTGTAGAAAAAGTTGAATTAATCAGATCGATAGAGAATGTGTTAAATTCTTTTTCACATTCTCTAGCCTGTTTAAATTAGACTAAAATTTTATCAAGAGAGTTGTATGTTATTAGATGAATAGATTAATTTATTCGTTATGAAAAAAGTATTCTTTTTCTTTATTTTCTATGTAGTGTTTTTAATGGTTATTGTCAACGGAAAATAGAGGGTAATATTGGTGATTTACAAATCGATAAAATTTATTTATTTGAAGTTATAAATGAGTTGCGAGAAATATATCGGGTGATTGATTCCGCTGAGGTTCGTAACGGTAATTTTGTATTTGTTTTGGATGAAATGACTCCAGAGCTTTACTTTTTGGGAGATAATCTTAAACATGGTGGCTATTTTTTTTTAGATAGAAAAAATGTAAAATTGACGATAGAACAAGTAACGGAAGAAAGAATAAGGTGGAGAGTAAAGGGGGCTTCGTTGGATAAATTGTATCGTAAATTTGCCAATGAATTGTATGTTGCCACAAACAAGCGTATTCGAGATCCTTTAGATCGTTGTTTTTATAAGGCCCGTGACATGGGGGATGAGGCTGAAATGGCAAGGATTAAGAAAGAGTCAATTCCTTATTATACAGGAGAGAAAGAGATCGAACGGGCCTTGGTAAATCAATATTTGGAAAAAAACAGAAATAATGCTTTCAGGATGTATCTCTATTATTCTAAAATATTTCAGTTTAAGAATTTTCCAACTTTGAAGGATGTTGATAAAGAGAGAGCCTATATTAAGACTTTTGGCATGGAAGCAAAGAAAACTCGTTATATGGCTTGGATGGAAGAACAGTTAACGATCTACGAGAATTGTTCAATAGGCCATGAGGCCCCTGAAATTGTAAGGGAAAGATACTTTAGGTAATACAATTCGTTTGAGTGATTTCCGGGGTAATTATGTGTTGATAGACTTTTGGCATTCATATTGTTATTGGTGTCGGAAAGAAGTTCCGGCATTAAAGAAGGCGTTGAAGCATTTTGAAGGAAAAAATTTAAAATATTAGGTGTTTCTTCTGATTTTCAAGAGGAGAGATGGAAAAAAAATTATTCGGGAAGACGAGAGTTTTTGGGATCACATGATTTTAGAACGGGGTAATCCAGCTTCACGTTTGTATTGTGTTAGAGGAGTTCCATATATTATTTTGGTTGGTCCGGATGGTAAGATCCTTACTAAAGGGTTGAGAGGACAGGATTTGATTAATATTCGGACAAGTTTATGAAGTAGAGGATCTTCCCAAATACCATTCAAACTTGTGAGATAATCTGGAGATTAGTTCATATAGACGAGATAAAGACGACTTTAGTTGGGATATAGCCGGGTTGTAATCTTCTTTATCTCTTTTTGGGGTGATTGTGTGAGTTTGGTAAGTTTTTATCAGGTAAGAATCTTTTTTATTGGATTATAAAAAGCTAATTAATAGCATGACGTTCAGTAAAGTGACAATGCCCCCTGGATCACGTATAAGAGCCATTTCGTGTAAGTAGAGTTTTTGTATTTCCCCATGACCTTGGACGAGGAGGTGAGGTAAACTTGCGTGAAAATGGTGATCGGTAACTGTACGCTTAGAGCCATCTGCGAGTAAATCAACCCTTGGAAAGGATTCGATACCACCATGATCAGGGCGAAAGCGATGATCAGGGGAAGTTAGCACACCGATGCGGGAATGACTGTCCTTGATGTCGTAAAGGCTCCTTGTATATTCCAGCGAAAATGGAGCCGGCAGCCATTCCAGAGGTAATTGTAGAGGAAATTCCGGCAAACAGGAGGGCCACGGCAAAGATCACGGAGGCATTATTCCCAAGTAACGGCGCCAGCAGGAATTGGTTTGTTCCAGTTCCGTGACGGGTGTTCCGGTTCCGAAAATGCGGCGGCAGCCAACAGGATCATGGCACTGTTGATGGCCCAACCGATCACCATGGAGAGGATCGTGTCGGCATATTCGTAACGTAGTTGCTTTTTGATGATTTTATCGTCTTGTATATTCCACTGACGGCTTTGGATGACCTCGGAGTGGAGGAATAGATTGGGGGCATGACCACCCCCGAGTACGCTCATGATAACAACCATGGAACCTTCGGGGAAAGCAGGGGTGACCCATGCGGGTAGGGCTGTGTTCAATCGATTTCCACTAGAGAGGAAAGCCGTGTAGATGAACGATAAGCCGATGATGGAAACGAAGGCGATAATCCATTTCTCGATCACCCGGTAGGTATTGGTGAACAACATGATAACCACGAAAATAATACAGTATTGATCCTGCCCGGATCGGGATGTTGAATAACATTTGCAGGGCAATGGCTCCACCTAGTATTTCGGCTAGAGAGGTGGAGATGGGAGGCAGAGCATAGCCGAAGTAGAGAATCCCTTTGGCATACCGGGGTTTCAGGTACTGCTGGCGGCTTCCGAAAGGCACAGACCGAGGCAATCCCCGTGAGCCACGTTATGCTGCAACACGATCAGCATGATCGTGGACAGGGTGACCATCCATAATAGTGAATAACCAGATTCTGCTCCGGCAGC
>VOFG01003250.1_pt1 | contig 29502 bp, 34 predicted proteins | sample 5384171 | NCBI WGS metagenome assembly VOFG01 (sample SAMN12384726, study PRJNA508395) | human gut metagenome | isolation source: healthy gut F | host: Homo sapiens
GGCGATATCATCCGGCACGCTGGCTGTGATGGACAGGCAGGAACCGCTCATGCGTCCAGGTGGTAGGTACTGCTGCGCCTTGTCGTACTTCGGCACAGGCAGAACGCCGTAGTCACCGTCCATCTCCTGTTCGTAGGCAGGTAGTTGGCAATCTCGGAGAGAACATGGCACGTCCGCCCTTGAAGCAGGCAAGACCACGGTTCTCCTGCCCGGGAGGGGACATGAAGGTCGCGTTGTTGTCGTGATAGATCGCCTTGGCGGTATCCCGCACCTGCAGCGCCTTTGTCGTTGTCCCGGACCCAGCACAGGCGTATCCATGGTGCGGTCGTTGAGGATGGCGCAGGTCGGAGCCGATGAAGAAGGTGTTGCCGTACCCCACGTCGTGACAAAGCCGTAGGTATCGTTCTCATCCCGGTTGCCGTCTCCGTTATCGGCGGAAACGCCCTGAATGATCTTGTTGAAATAATCCAGCGTCCACTCCCAGTCGCGGACGGTCTGATACGGATCGGCAACCGTCTTGGCGTATGCCTCGCGCATCTTCTTGTTGAAAATCAGCACGTAGGTGAAGTCGTCATCCACAAAGTTGACGTCGCCGCACATAAAGTACACCTTCTGGTTGAGGGCGAAGTCTGCCGTTCCGGTGTCCCACCAGGACTTGTCAAGGTCGATTCCCATGTTGATGAAGTCATGCAGATAGCCGGAGGTCGCCGCCTGTGCGGTTTCGCGCAGACGGTAGTCGATGAGGTAAGAACTCGCCCGTAGGCACCGTGGCTTCGGTGCTGATTGCCTTGGTTGCCCTGGTCGGCGGGCTTGATCACCCAGTTGAACTTCAGACCGCATTCACTCTCCAGCAGGTTGTTACGCGTGTACACGGCATCGTTGATGACCTGAGAGTTTCCGCCCTCCTTGTCCACAACGCCGTCCTCCGCTTGACTTCGCCGGAAAAGCCGTCGTACAGCAGGATGCCGAATTCTTTTCCGCCCCAGTCCACCTTGCCAAGCTCTTCCTTGGCATTGGCGATCTCACTGGTTTCGCTGCCGCTGTCGGTCGCATCGGAACCGGATGCGCTGCCGGACTCGGTTCCCTCGCCGCCGTTGGCGCAGCCCGGCAAAACGCTCACAACAAAAACCAGCGCCAGCAGAGTGTCAGCGCCGTTGTCGTTTGCTTTTCATGTTTGGTTATCCTCCTTAATTTATTTCATGCCGCTGCGCCCGCCCGTTTCCCGACAGGCGCACTCTTTGTCAACTTAGAGTATAGCACATTTTCGCCCGCCCGTCAAGGATAAGACAATGGTGTCAGCGCATTTTCGGCTATCTGTACAGTTTTTTACCGTCCGTTTTTGCGCTGTATGTCCAAACATAGCGGGGCGTTATGTCCCGGTATGTGCCGCGGGATGCGGGCGGATCAGCGTCAGGTAATCCAGCCGATGCAGTCCCAGCCGGGCAATCAGCGCCTCGCCTGCGGCTTCCTGCTCGGTCTGCCGCATCCAGTCGCGCCGGTGCGCGTCCCAGCCGAGGATGACCGCATTACCGACCGCCGCCGCTTCCTCCCAGAACGCCTCGCGCGGGTAGTAGCGGTGCAGTCCCATTCCCAGCAGGTTGATCTCCAGCGGCACGCCGCACGCCTTTGCCTCGCGGCACAGCCGCCGCGACTCTGCGCGGTACAGCGTCTCATCGCCGACAAAGTGCATCACGTCCGGGTGGGCAAAGCAGGAGAACGCCCCCGTATTCAGCGCCTCCATGCACTGGTCTGTGTATTGGCGCAGGCGCGCGGGGTCATCCGTCTCCTCAAAGTTTGGCTGGCTGTCCAGCTCATTGCCCAAAAAGTGCTGTCCCAGAATGAGATACTCATACTCGGTCGGCTCCAGCATCTCCAGCAGCCGCCCGAAGTAGCGGGGGTAATACTCCGCCTCAAAGCCGATATGTATGTCGATATCCCCCGGTACTCGTCGCGCAGTGCCGCAATCGTGCGGATATACTCGGCTGTCTGGTCGCAGCGCATCCGGAATCCGGAGCAGTAGCCGTCATCGAAGGGGTAGGGCGAATGGTCGGAGAAGCCCAGCACCTTCAGTCCGGTGTCCAGCGCCGCCTGCACGTAGGCGCGCTCGTCCGGCTCGGCGTGGTTACAACGCCACGTGTGGGTGTGGTAGTTGGCTTTCATCATGGTTGGGGAACTCTTCTTTCCGTTGTTTTTATCTGTGCGGCTCTGCCGCCCAAAAAGCCGCCCCGGCGCGCCGGATGTCCTTTCATCCGGCGCGCCGAGGGGACGCATCACTTGCGGTTCTGTTCGAGAAACCGGACCAGCTTGTCGATGGTGTCATGCTCCGGGGACGGCTCCAGCACAACGTGCAGCTCGTCCTCCACCTTGAGCAACAGCTCTGCCACGTCCAGCGAATCCAGCCCCATCTCCCGGAAGGTGGCGTCTGTTTTACCTCGACGGCGCTATGCCCCGGTATTCCGCCACAATCTCGATCAAGGTTTCTTTGATACTCATTCCGTTTCCTCCTATCGCGGGTTCTAAGGTCGTGCTGATCGGCGCGGCGTGCATCCTGCCCCTTTTCCGTCAGCGCTTCCCTAACCGCCCTATATTATACACGCGCCCGGCGCGCTTGTCAACTCTTTTTTTCTTTATTATCTATTAGAAGATAGAAACACGGCTGGGGGAAAGGGAGAAACGCTGGGGACTCTTTCAAGAGTCCCCCAGACCCCCCAGAACTTTTCTCGAATTTTTATTGACGGAGCCACGGCTCGTGCCCGTTTCTGAAAAAGCTGCCGGATGCGGCGGACACGGCAAGTGCCGCCCGGGTTCTGCCCCCGCCGTGGCACCTACACCGCAGGTTCAGCCCGTGCCGCTTCCGGCTCGGCGCGGGGATGCAAGGGGCGGAGCCCCTTGCATGAAATAACCTTGATTCTCCCCCTTCCCGCCGGGAAGAGCGCTCTGCGAGCGCGGGCGGGGGGATGGGGGCTACAAAGCAAACTAAAGGCAGGGTTGGCAGGCGACAAACAAGGCAAGCCACCCCAGCGGCACCGGCTCGACCTGCCCGGGGGAGAGGACCATCTCAAACGCCGAAGTTCCTCTCCCCGGTCCCCCCTCTCCTTGGCTGCCGGCACTGCTCCCCATAGACAAGCAGAATTCGTTAGTTGTGCAAGTGCCGCTTCCGGCTCAGGCGCGGGGATGCAAGGGGCGGAGCCCCTTGCATAAGAAAACTAAAAATCCCCCCCTTCCCCGGAGGGGAAGGGGGTTGGGGGATGGGGGCAGAAAATCAAACTAAAGGCAGGGTAGGCAGGCGAGAAAAAAGGCAAGCCCCCTGCGGATTCCGGAACGGCAACGTCAGCCGGCGACCTGCCGGGTAAGCACCCCAACGGGCACCTGCTTGGCAAGTTCTGTAAGTGCCGCAGGCGGTTTAATGGGGGTGCCGGGGCGAAGCCCCCTTCCCCCTCCCCCCATCAAAACAGCAAGAAACCCCCGCCCGCAAAGCGGGCGGAGCCGCCCGCACGGAGCGGCTCCTCGGAACCGCCGACTACATCAGCATTCCTAGTGTTTCTTTTCAGTGCTTCTTCTTGAGCAACGGCAGCAGCGGCAGCGCTCAGCAGAACCGCAACGGCACCTGCGCCGATAGCAGAGGAGCATCCGCCCTTATCGCCGGCAGCAGTGGTAGACTCTGCCTTGGTTCCGGTAGCGGAGCTGCAGTGCTCTCCGGCTCGCTCTGGGACTCAGGCGCAACAGTCGTAACGACAGCCGTGCTCGAGGCTCGGTTACGGGCTCGGTCTCGTCACTACGGGTGCCCTCAGTCTCATCGCTCTGCAGGATGCGAATGCCAGCATTCTCGGCAAAGGTCATGCCCTCGTGCCACTTCAGCACCAAGTTGACACCGTTGTCTCTCGCCGTCCAGGAAACGGAAGGCGTACCGTCATCGTTGGCAACACCCTTGGTGGTGCCGGCAGCCCAGCTGATGTTAGCCAGGTTCGCCTGGTCATCGCGGTTCAGGTAGTACAGAGCGCAACCGATCTTAGATCCTGCGCCGGCCGATAGCAGCCTTGCGGTAGAACTTGGGATCGTACAGCTTGTACTCGCAGTCGGCGGACAGGCGGTTCCGGTGATGGAGAACTCAGCGCACCAACCGGTCTCGGTCAGACTGGCGCGGTACCGGTAGCACCGGCGAACTCGTTCTCTTCACCGGGATCCTCGATGCCGTCATACACCAGACCGTCGCGGTCAGACTCCTGCCGCATGAACTGCAGGGGCTGGATGTCATCGGCGGAGCCGATCATAGCGAAGGAGTAGAAAATGTTCTTCGGGTTAGCCAGGGCGTCATCGCCGTAAGCGTCCATGTAGTCGCCCAGGTTACAGTACAGTCCACGCAGATGCGGAACGCGTCACCGTCATAGCCGGCAGGGTTGGTGCCGATGACGGACTTGGGGTCAGTGATATAGAAACCGACATACAGTCTCTCGCTGTCAGCCACGAAGTACGCGGTCAGGGACCAGTTCTCGGGCATGGTCGTGCTGTCGCCGACCCACGCAGCCATGTTGCGGGGCTCGACCTTGTAGGGGTATAGCCGGCGTTTACCCAGTCATCCATCTTACCGTCGAAGGTGATCTTGGTCTTTACATCGGGATCCCAGGCGATCTCAGATCGCCGACTGCAGCGAAGTCCTCCTGCGTAGTGCCCCATGTGTTGGCGGCGCTCGCAAGAATCGTGCAGGTCGCCAGCATCATGACGATGCTCAGGACGATTGCAAGTGTTCTTTTTCATTGTTCTTTCCTCCAATAATTGTTTTGTCCGGTATCCGGGCGGCCTCCCCGTGCACCGGAGCATAATGAGGGAGCACTGATTCAATGCGGCGGTACAGATCCGGCGCGGATCTCCGTCGGCATCTGCCGGGCTGCGCAGTTTGCACGAGTCTCTGCGCTGTGCGTTCCGGGCAGGAAGCGGGCGGGGATCGGCGTTCCGAAGATGAGCCGCCGAACAGATCGAGGGTATCCCCTCAAGGCGGGCAACCACCGCCTTATCGGCAGGTGGCATTGTCACGCCCCTGTTGCGTTCCCATTATAGCATTCTTTCCGTGGTTTGTCAACGGGTTTGCCGAAAAGTTTTCGGAATTTTTTTGCTTTTCTCTCTGGCGGTTGTACAGGATGCACAATGCGTGGTTGGGTTTCTGTGCAAGTCAGCCAAGGGGGTGGTTTTGGGGGGGCAGGGGAGGGGGAGGGGGGCTTGCCTTCTTTGTCGCCTGCTGACTTTGCCGTTTCGGAATCCGCAGGGGGCTTGCCTTTTTGGTCGCCTGCTGACCTTGCCTTTAGTTTTATTTCCTGCCCCCATCCCCGACCCCCTTCCCCTCCGGGGAAGGGGGAGAATCAATTATTTCATGCAAGGGGCTCCGCCCTTGCATCCCCGGGGCTGGAGCCGGAGGGGGCACCAGAGCAGGGGAGCAAACCACGCGCCCAGCGGGGGCTTGTCTCCGGCGGCGCGGGGGCGGGGGGGTGTTGGCGGTGCGCAAGGGGGGGCTTGCCTTCTTTGTCGCCGGCTATCCCTGCCTTTAGTTTACTTTCCTGCCCCCATCCCCCGACCCCCTCCTCCGGGGAAGGGGGGGAGCCCAAAGTTTATTTCGCCGGGGCTTCGCCCCGGCGCCCCTGCATTAAACCGCCTGCGGCACTTACAGAACTTGCCAAGCAGGTACTGCGGCGGGGGGCTTGTCCCCGGCGGCGCGGGGGGTGGGGGGGTTGGCGGTTTTTCAGAAACGGGCACGAGCCGTGGCTCCGTCAATAAAAATTCGAGAAAAGTTCTGGGGGGTCGGGGGACTCTTTCAAGAGTCCCCCGGCGCCTCCCTGCACCAAGAAAGCCCGGAACCGAACGACAGAGCCGATTCCGAGCCACAACACTACTTATTATGGATAGAAGTTCTGGGGGGTCTGGGGGACTCTTTCAAAAGAGTCCCCCAGCGTTTCTCGTTTCCCCGTTTCTCCCGTTTCCCTCGTTTCCCGTGACAGCGAGTATGGGTTGCCAAGCAGGAGGGGCCGAGGGTTGCGGCGGAGTCGGCGAAGGTGGAGGCGCCGTGGGAGGTGAGGAAGGGGCGGGGCGGGCCCCAGGTCACGGAGATGCAGGGGAGTCCGGCGGCGGCGGCGGTGGCGATATCCACGTCGGAATCACCGATGTAGACGGGGGAGGGGGTGCCGTCCGCGGGGACGCCGAGCAGGCGGAGCGCCTCAAAAACCGTGTCGGGGGCTGGCTTTTTGCGCACGCCGTCGCGCTCGCCGACCGCAACGGGGATCAGGTCGCCGAAGTAGGCGGCGGAGAGCGCCTTGACGGCGGCATCAAACTTATTGGAGACGACGGCGACCGGAATGCCGGCGTCGCGCAGGGCGGCAAGCAGGGGCGGGAATGCCGGGATAGGGGCGCGTGCGATCCTCACAGCAGGCGGCATAGCGCGACTTGAAATCCGCCAGCAGGGCGCCAAAGTCGGCAGAGGAGCCGTCCGGCAGGTGCGCAACCGTGGCGTGCCCGTCCGGCAGGGCGCGCTCCATCAGCTTCTCCACGCCGTTGCCGACAAAGAGACGCACCTCCTCACGCGTCCGGACAGGGAAACCGTAGGCTGCCAGCGTTGCGTTGGTCGCGGCGGCAAGGTCGTCCAGCGTGTCCAGAAGGGTGCCGTCCAAATCAAATATAGCGGCGGAATAAGGGTAAGACATAGGAAAAAACTCCTTTCGGCAGAAAAGGGGGTGTAAAAAACTCAATTTGAGCTTTTTACACCCCGGGAAAGACTTATGCGTCCGCTTCCTCCTGCGTCCAGGAGCGGAAGTTGTCGGGCGAAAACTCGGTCATGGCGCTGACCTTCTTGTTGCCGTACTCGTCAACCTCCTCGGTGGATGTCCAGTCGTAGAAGCTGACGCCGGAGAAGGTGTTGCCCTGCTCGACGCAGGCGTCAATGTTATCCACCCACTTGGGACCGTTGTAGAAAACCGACACGAACCGACGGGGGCATATCGGTGGTATAGTTCGGGGACAGGCAGTAGCTGAACACCATAGTGGCGCCCTCCACCTTGCAGTTCTCGAAGGAGTACTCGCTGATAAGTCCGGACGCGTCATAGCCCAGAATGCCGGCAAGGTTGTGGAAGCCGGAAATGTTGATGTTCTGCACGGTCACATTGGTGAAGATGTGGTCGCCGCCCCACGAGGCGCCCATGATGCCCGCCACGCGGAAGGCAATCGGGTAGCCGTCGGTATCGGCGGAGGTGTTGTTATAGTCGCACCAGCCGTCCACGGTGAAATTCCTGACCGTCACGTTCTCAAAGGTGCAGGCGCCGCCAAGGCTTCTGCCGACAGGCAGCCGACGTGCCGCTCACGCGCCACAATCTTGGTGTCCTCAAACGTGATATTCTTTGAAGGTAACTTCTGCGGAGGCGGGAACCGTGCCGATAAATCCGGCGCCGACAAACAAGCCTTCGGGATCGATGTCGCGGTTCAGACCGTAGTTGATGGTCATATTCCGGATGGTGTGTCCCTGTCCGTCAAAGGTGATGTAGGGGATTCTCTCGCCGTCCAGCGAAGTCCACTCCAGACCGGCAAGGTCGATATCGTTGAGCAGGACGACGGTCTTGTCGTCAAAGTCGACATCCTTGTCGCCGTTGACGGCACGGTTGAACGCCATCAGATCCTCGGCGGAGCTGATCCGGACATAGTCCTTGCCGGAGAAATCGGGCGTGGACTCGGTGCTCTTCTCGGTTTCGGAAGCGGTGTCGGAGGCGGTATCGGTCTCGGTATCCGCGTCGGTGTCGGTTTCGGTATCTGCGTCGGGAGTCTTCTCCGTTGCGGACGCTGTGTCGGACTTGGCAGGCTCAGTCGATGTGCCGCTGGCGGCCCTCATCTCCGGTACAGGCGACAAGACCCAGCACCAGCAGGGCGACAAGAGACAGGCAGAGCACGAGGAAACGGAACTTCTTCATGGTTTTTCTTCCTTTCATCTCATTTCATGGGGCTGTTTTGAATCGACCCTTTCATTTTAGCGCAAATTTTTCTGTTTGTCAAGAGCCGAACCAAAAACAAACGTGCGATTCGGGTAAAAATCGGGTAAAGAGGCGGGGGGCGTGCCCCCGGCGGCACTGGCTTGCCTCTGCCTTTCCGATTCCCCGTGGGGGGGTTGTCCTTTTTCTCGCCTGCCTACCCCGCCTTTGGTTTGATTTGCTGCCCCCCCTTCCCCGAAGGGGAAGGATATCCCCCCGACCCCCTTCCCCAACGGGGAAGGGGGAGACTATAGGTTAATTTTGCCGGGGGCTCCGCCCCCGGCACCCCGGGCATTAAACCGCCTGCGGCACTTGCTATCCCTGCCCCGGGGGAGAGGACCATCTCAAACGCCGCCGTCGCTTGCGACGGATAGTTCCATCTCCCCCGGTCCCCCCTCTCCTTGGCTGGCGGCGCTGTTCACCAGTGCCGCGTCCCAACCGGCAAGGCTTTGAATCCCCTTGCACCGCTGTGATAACCAAAGGAACCCGTTTTCCACAAGAAAAGCCAATGCCGCTTCCCGCCCAGCCCCGGGGATGCAAGGGGCGAAGCCCCTTGCATAAAATAACCTTAAAGCTCCCCCTTCCCCGGAGGGGAAGGGGGGCGGGGGATGGGGGCAGGAAACAAAGCTAAAGGCAGGGCAGGCGGGCAACAAAGAAGGCAAGCCCCCCGCCGGGGACATGGACGGCAGAAACTGTAAGTGCCGCAAGCGGTTTAATGCAGGGGTGCCGGGGGCGGTAGCCCCCGGCGAAATAAAGTAATATTCTCCCCCTTCCCGTCGGGAAGGGGGGCGGGGGGATGGGGGCAAAAAAAGCAAGCAAACGGCGGGGTAGGCAGGCGGCAAGGAAGGCAAGCCGCCCCTGCGGATTCCGGAACGGCAAGGTCAGCCGGCGATAAAGCAGGCAAGCCCCCTGCGGACACCACAGTGGCAAGGTCAGCCGGCAACCAGCCGGGCAAGCCCCCCAAAAATCACTCCAGCGCCAGCAGCTCGCGGAAAGCAGTCACAAAACCGCGCGCGGCAGCTTCATCGGACGCCTCGGCAAAAATACGAAGAAGAGGCTCGGTGCCGGAGAACCGGCAGATAACAAAGGAATTGTCGGCAAAATAAACCTTGCAGCCGTCCTCGTAGCTGACGCGCGATACAGGCTTGCCGAAATCCGGCAGGCGACGCTCAACAAAAATCACACGGTCCACATAGGACTTCTGCTCCGGCGTGAAGGTGATGTTGTCCTCCACCATGCGGAAGGTGCCGTAGGCGGCGGTCAGCGCATCCATAATCTCGGACGGGGACTTTTCCACAACCGAAATCATTTCCACAAAGAGGGAGGCGGCATAGACGGAATCCTTGCCGTGAATGTGCCCGCGCACGGTCAGACCGCCGGAGGACTCGCCGCCCAGCACCGCGTCCACTTCATCAATCTTGGAAGAAATGTACTTGAACCCGACAGGCACCTCGTAGCAGACCTCGCCGAAGCTCGCCGCCATGACGTCCAGCATATGCGTGGTCGCCAGATTGCGCACGACAGGTCCGCGCCAGCCTTTCTTCTCGTGCAGGTACCAGTACAGCATGACCAGTATCTCGTTGGCACTTTCGGTAGCGCCCGGTGCGGTCGATGATGCCGAGCCGGTCGCCGTCGCCGGCAAAGGCGATGCCAAGCTCGTAGCCGCCCGTGATGACGCGGTTGCGCAGCTCGCCCAGTCCCTTGACGGTGGGCGCAGGCAGATTGCCGCCGAAATGCGCATCGCGCGTATTGTGGATCATGTCCACCGTGCAGCGGGCGGTGCAGAGAATAACCAGCAGCGGTAGGTGCCGGAGCCGAACATGGGATCGAACAGCACCCGCGCGCCGTGCTCCCGGATGGCGGGCAGATCCATGACGGACAGAATGTCATCAATAAAGGCGTTGAAGGGGTTCTTCTGCCAGAGAATCAGCCCGGCAGACTCCGCGTCCTCAAAGGCATATCCCGGACATCCTCCGGGCGGACGGCGGCAATCAGCTGCTCCAGCCGCGCGGTCGTTTCGACCGGCGCGTCGCGCCCCTCCTCCACAATCAGCTTGACGCCGTTGTAGCAGGACGGGTTGTGGCTGGCGGTTATCTCAATGCCGTAATGCAGTCCCTGCCGCAGAACCGTGTGCATAATCAGCGGAGTCGGCGCGGAACGGCGCAGGAACATGACCGGCACCCCGTGTGCCGCCAGAACCTCGGCAATCCAGCGCGCCGCCGTCTCGGACAGGAAGCGGTGGTCGTAGCCGATGATGACCGGCTTGTCCGTCCTGCCCTCCTCGCACATCAGCGCACAGATGCCCTCCGCCGTGCGACGGATGTTGCTTTCAATAAAGTCGGAACCGATGACGGCGCGCCAGCCGCCCGTACCGAACCGGATGGGTTTTTCCTGCATATATATGTCCTCCTCTTGCGTGTTTGTCCGTACTTTTCAGTGATGCGAAAGCGTTTTCCGCAGCTCCGCCACGCAGGCGTTCATCTCGTCCCGGTGTGCCTCTACCTCGGTCAGCAGCTTCATCTGCGCCCGCGCACGCACGAGATTGTGGTCGGAGCAGCGGATTTTGAAATACCGGTCGCCGTCCAGATAGTCGGTCAGGAACCGCATGGCAAGCTCGCAGGTGATGACCTCCACGCCCAGCGGCAGAAGCGACAGCTCGGCATCCGTCAGCCGGTCAGCCGTCTCGGACAGGAAGCCCTCCGCAAAGGCGCGGAACAGCGCCATGTCAAAGCCGATGCGGGCGGTATCCGGTTCGTCCTCGGCGGCGGTGCAGGCGCCGTAGCGCACGGCGTCGCCGAAATCGTACAGCACGGAGCCGGGCATGACCGTGTCCAGATCAATGACGCAGAGCGCCCGATGGGTGGCATTGTCAATCAGCACGTTGTTCAGCTTGGTGTCGTTGTGCGTCACGCGCAGCGGCAGCTCGCCGGATGCAAGGCGATCCACGATGCCGCGCATCCGGGCGGCACGGCTGTCGAAGAAGGCGATGTCTGCCGCCAGCGACGATGCCCGCCCGGCGGCATCCTCCGCGACCGCTGCGCGGAAGGTCCCTGTAGCGCCGGGGCGTATCATGGAAGAAGGGAATTGTCTCGGTCAGGCGGTCGGCGGGGAAATCCGCCAGCATGGTCTGGAAGGCGCCGAAGCCGCGCCCCGCCTCGCAAAACTGCGCGGGCGACTCGATGCGGTCATAAGCCGTCACGCCGTCCACAAAGCGGTAACAGCGCCAGCAGCCGCCGTCCGGCTCGCGGTGGAGCAGACTGCCGTCCGCGGCGGGCAGAAACTCCAGCACCCGGCGGGCGGGATCCTGCCCCCGCCGCGACCAGTGCCGCGCGGATATGCCCCGTCACCAGGCGGATATTCTCCATCAGCGCCTCCGGGTTGCGGAACGCCTCCGTATTGATGCGCTGAAGCACCAGCGACCGGCTCCGGTCCTGGGGGTCATAATCCAGCCGATAGGTAGCGTTGACGTTTCCGGAGGTCAGCTCCCGGATGCCGACCGGCTCTGTCTCCGGGCAGAAGGCGGCGGCGATACGGCGGATGTCCTGTTGGTTCGGCATGGTGTGTCCTCCTGTCATTTCTGCTTGACAAAGCAGACTTTTTTCCATCACGACGCTTTCGGTCGGCGCGTTATTTGCCGCGTTTGTGGCGACGGCGCTGATCGAGTCCACGGTTTCCATTCCCGCGACGACATAGCCGAAGGAGGCATACTCCCCGTTCAGGTGCGGTGCATCGGCGTTGCAGATGAAGAACTGGCAGGAGCCGGAATTATAGTCGCCGCCCCTGCGCGCCATGGACAGCACGCCGCGGATATGCGTAAGGTTATTTTCAAAGCCGTTGGCGGTCATTTCGCCCTTGACGGGGGTAGTGCTGCCGGTGCCGTTTCCTTTGGGGTCGCCGCCCTGGATCATGAATCCCGGAATGACGCGGTGGAAGGTCAGCCCGTCATAGAACTTCTCGGACACCAGTTTCCGGAAGTTTTCCACTGTCTCGGGTGCGATATCCTTACGCAGGCGGAGCACGATGTCTCCGTGGTTCTTCACGGTGATGCGGACGTACTCGGTGGTGCTGCTGCTTTCCTCAAAGTCGGTGGTTTTGAGGCTGTTGATTTCCTTTGCGATCTCGGTCATATCTACCTTTGCCGGTTCCTTGCTGCATCCGGCGAAGCAGAGTGCCGCTGTCGCCAGCAGTGTTACAATCAGCGCAAGGCAGGCGGTACGAAGCAGAGTCTTCTGATTTTTCATTGGTGGATCCTTCCTTTCCCGGGCATATCCCGCATGGCATACTGTATATTGTACCATCTGCCATCCCTGCTTGTCAAGGTTTCACGTGAAAATTCAGAATTATTTACAAACGGGGGGGGGTGCCCCGGCGGGCGAGCCTTGTTTGCCGCCAGCCAACCCCTGCCGCTGTGGTACCCACAGGAGGACTGAACCCTGCCGGCACTGGCTCGCCCTGCCCCTGGGGGGAGAGGACCATCTCAAACGCCGAAGTTTCCTCCCCGGTCCCCCTCTCCTTGGCTGCCGGCACTTCTCGCAGGAAAGCGCTTCTGACGATTTAGCAGCGAACCATGGGTTAAGCCCCTGGGGATGCAAGGGCGGAGCCCCTTGCATAAAATAACTTGATTCTCCCCTTCCCGCCGGGAAGGGGTCGGGGGGATGGGGCAGTAAAGTAAGCTAACGGCAGGGCAGGCGGGCGACAAGCAAGGCAAGCCCCCCTTGCGGACACCACAGTGGCACGGTCAGCCGGCAACCAGCCGGACAAGCCCCCGCCTTGCGGACACCACAGTGGCACGGTCAGCCGTCAACCAGCCGGACAAGCCCCCGCCGGGCGCGTGAGGCGCACCCCGGCGCAATGCTGTACCCGGAACCAAAAGAGGCTTGCCGCAAATTGCAGCAAGCCTCTTTTCGGAAAAGGATCACTCCTTGTCGCCGTTGCCTTCGTCTCCGTCCAGAGCGCGGAGATCGTCCTCGTCCACGATGCACTCAAACTTCTGTCCGCAGTTGGGGCAGCGGAGATTCTCCGGATCAATGGAAGAATCAAAGTTGATCACATCGCCGCAGGAGGGACACACGACCTCAAAATACTCGTCGTCATCCTCATCATCGTCATCGCTGTCATCACTGTCAGCGCTGTCATCACTGTCGTCGCAGTTCTCGCCGCAGTTCTCGCAATCACCGTTGCAGAACCCGTCGTCATCCTCGTCCTCGTCCTCGTCTCCGTCCCCGACCAGAACCTCCTCGACATCGCCGAGATCCTCGTCCAGCTCCTCAACGTAGTCCTCCAGATCATGCATCTTGGACTGCATCTCCTCAATGGTCCCCGCCATCTCGTTGACAAGCTCCAGCAGAGCGGCAATCACCTTGCCCTCCTTGGAAGCGGCATCAAGTCCCAGCCCGTCAGCCAGTCCCTTGATATACATTGCTTTGTTGGTAAGCTCCATGGTTTGCCATCCTTTCTCCGCAGCAGAGGTGCGGTCTTTGCTGTACCCGCCCGAGCGGGCTGTTCCGGGTAGATCAGGCGCGGGACAGGTACTCGCCGGTACGGGTATCAATCTTGACGCGCTCGCCCTCGTTGATGAACAGCGGCACCTTAATGACAGCGCCGGTCTCCAGCGTCGCGGGCTTCAGGGTGTTGGTCGCGGTATTGCCGGCAAAGCCGGGTTCGGTGGAGACGATCTCCAGCTCGACGAATGTGGGGGGCCCACGCGCCAGAATGCGTCCCTTGTAGGGAGCTGATCTTGCACATCATCTCCTCCTTGACGAACTTGAAGTTATCCTCGACGGCTGTGGGGGGATCAGCGTCTCCTCCCATGTCTCGGTGTCCATGAAGTGGTACAGGTCACCGTCATCGTAGGAGTACTGCATATCCTTGCGCTCGATGTACGCGTTCTCGAATTTATCGGTGGGGTTAAAGGTGCGCTCGGTCACTGCGCCCGTCATGATGTTCTTCATCTTGGTACGGACGAAAGCCGCGCCCTTTCCGGGCTTGACGTGCTGGAACTCGATGACCTGATACACGTCACCGTCCATGTCGAACGTCAGACCGTTTCTGAAATCGCCTGCTACTACCATTATTTCATACCTCCAGATTTTTGCATCCCGACCTCACCGCCGGGCGATACAATTTGCAATTACACTCTATTATACACCATTTTTTGCCTTCTTGACAAGAGGGAAAACGGGGTTTTTGAAATTTTTTCGCGGGCGGCGCGCGCTTTCTTGGTCGCCTCCTGCCCTGCCTTTAGCTTGCTTTACTGCCCCCCCTTCCCCGAAGGGGAAGGATAGACCCCGACCCGCGCTCGCAGAGCGCTCTTCCTCCGGGGAAGGGGGGAGACTTTAGGTTATTTTATGCAAGGGGCTCCGCCCCTTGCATCCCCGCGCCTGAGCCGGAGGCAACACGGGATAACCCTGCGGAACAGATACCCGGCGGGGGCTTGTCCGGCTGGTTGCCGGCTGACCGTGCCACTGTGGTGTCCGCAAGGGGGGCTTGCCTTCCCTGTCGCCTGCTCGCCCCTGCCTTTAGTTTGCTTTCTTTCCCCCATCCCCCCGCCCGCGCTCGCAGAGCGCTCTTCCCCTCCGGGGAAGGGGGAGACTTTAGGTTATTTTATGCAAGGGGCTCCGCCCCTTGCATCCCCGCGCCTGAGCCGGAGGCAACACGGGATAACCCTGCGGAACAGATACCCGGCGGGGGCTTGTCCGGCTGGTTGCCGGCTGACCGTGTCACTGTGGTGCCCGCAAGGGGGGCTTGCCTTCTTTGCCGCCTGCCAACCCTGCCTTTAGCTTGCTTTACTGCCCCCATCCCCCCGACCCCCTTCCCCTCCGGGGAAGGGGGAGACTAAAAGTTAATTTCGCCGGGGGCTTCGCCCCCGGCACCCCTGCATTAAACCGTTCGCGGCACTTACAGTTCCTGCCGTACAGGTGCCCGGCGGGGGCACGCCCCCCGCCGGGGACGCAGACGGCGGGGATAGCTGGTGCCGCGCGGGGTCAGCCGGGGATGCAAGGGGCGAAGCCCCTTGCATAAAATAACCTGATTCTCCCCCTTCCCGCCGGGAAGGGGGGCGGGGGGATGGGGGAAAGAAAGCAAACTAAAGGCAGGGTAGGCAGGCGACCAAAACCGCCAAGCCCCCCTGCGGCGTCCGGAAAGGCAGGGTAGGCTGGCGGCAAAGAAGGCAAGCCCCCCTGCGAACACCGCAGCGGCAAGGTCGGCAGGCGACCGCCCCCCTGCGCCCACGCCGGTACAAAATGTTTACAAAAGCACACGCCAGCCCCCCTTGACAATTTGGCGGCTTTGCGGTATAATGTCCCTACTGATACTGTATCTGTGCGGAGGTATTCCATTCATGAGAAAGATCCATGTCCTGACAGCCGCTGTTCTGGCTGTCATGATGCTGTGCACGCTGCCGCTGGCTTCCTGCGCAAACAAGAAGGGCGACCCGGACGCAATCAACGACTATACGCCGGAGGTCATGACCATCAAAACCGACAAGGGCGTTTTCACCTTCGAAAACGGCGAGGGAGATACCGCTATCCTAGTCAGCTATGCAGGCAAGGCTACTTCCAACGATGAGGTGGAAATCCCTGCCCTGTTCAATAACCGCCGCGTGGTGGAAATCGGCGCCGGCGCGTTCTATCACCTGGCTTCCATCGTCAAGGTCACGATCCCCGAAACCGTTCAGGTCATCGGCGACAATGCCTTTGCCGCCTGCACCGAACTGCCTGCCATCACGCTGCCCGCCGGGCTGGCCTCCATCAGCCGTAGAGCGCTTTTGCGGGATGCACCAAGCTGACGACCGTGGACATGAGCGCCTGCACTGCGCTGAAATCCATCGGTGACAAGGCTTTTTGGGGTTGCACTATGCTGGAGAGCCCCGCTCTGCCCGCCTCGCTGGAGAGCATCGGCGATGCCGCTTTCTGGGGTTGCAAGGCGCTGAAGACGCTGGCTCTGCCCGACTCTGTCAAGACGCTGGGCACGCTTTGCCTACTACGACTGCACGGGTCTTGAGAGCATTCGTCTGACCGACTCGCTGGAGACCATCGGCGGGTATGCCTTTGTGCTGGATGGCTCCACGCTGAAGGACAAGATTGACACCTCCAATCTGACCAACGAGAAGGTTCTGAAGTATGTTGCGGACATCAAGGAGCCGACTGTTGCCGAGACCGAGGCGTCGAAGTAATCCGATTTTTTGGAATTGAAGATAGAAACACCTCTGAACTCCGGGTTTCCGGGGATTCGGAGGTGTTTTTTGCGGGGGGCTTGTCCGGCTGGTTGCCGGCAGACCTTGCCGCTGTGGTATCCACAGGGGGGCTTGGCGGTTTTGGTCGCCTCCCTACCTGCCGTTAGCTTTATTTCTTGCCCCCTATCCCCCCGACCCCCTTCCCCAGTGGGGAAGGGGGAGATTTTTACTTTATTTCGCCGGGGGCTTCGCCCCCGGCACCCCGGCATTAAACCGTTTGCGGCACTTACAGAACCTGCCAAGCAGATACCCGGCGGGGTGCTTGCCTTCTTTGCCGCCTGCCTACCCTGCCTTTAGCTTGCTTTACTGCCCCCATCCCCCCGACCCCCTTCCCGGCGGGAAGGGGGAGACTCAAAGTTTATTTCGCCGGGGGCTTCGCCCCCGGCACCCCTGCATTAGACCGTTTGCGGCACTTATAGTCCCTGCCATGCGGGCACCCCACGCAAGGAGTTTGCGGTTCGCCGCAAAAACAACAGGAAGCGGTTCTCTATGGGCAGTGCCGGCAGCCAAGGAGAGGGGGACCGGGGAGAGGAACTTCGGCGTTTGAGATGGTCCTCTCCCCGGGGCAGGGATAGCCAGTGCAGCGCAGGGGCAAGCTCCTCCATTAAGCACCACAGCGGCAGGGCGAACAAGTGCCGCAGGCGGTCTAATGCCGGGGTGCCGGGGGCGAAGCCCCCGGCGAAATAAACTTTTGAGTCTCCCCCTTCCCCGGAGGGGAAGGGGGTCGGGGGGATGGGGGAAAGAAAATAAACTAAAGGCATGGTCGGCAGGCGGCAAACATGGCAAGCCCCCCGCCGGGTACCTTTTTTGTTGGGGCTGTAAGCGCCGCCCGGGTTCAGCCCGGGGATGCAAAAGGCACGCCCCCGCAGGGCAATCCCCCCGCCCGCATGAAAAAGCGCCCCGGCGCATACACTGCCGCAAAGGAAGGGGGGGCGACACATGGACAGATTCCATGCGGCAAGGCGCACGGCAATCCGCAGGGCGGCACGGCTGCCCCGCAGGGCAATCCGCGCCGGCAAAGCGGCTCTGCGCACCGCTTACGCCGCCATGCGCCGATGCGCACACGTGTCCGGGTGGCGCCGCGCGCTCCCGCTGCTGCTCTGCGCCGTCCTGCTGGCAGGACTGCCGCCGCACGCGAAAATCCCCTCCGGGCAAACGCCCGGAGGGGGAGAACCTGTGTTCGGTCCTATCCATTTTGTCGGTTCTGCCGCAGGGAGCAATCCGCAGCGCCCTTACGCCCGGCGCCGCCGCACCGCGCAGACCGACACGGCTGTCAGCAGTCCCAGCAGGGAAATGCCCGCCATGCCGCCCGTCAATGCCGATGCACAGCCGCCGCCTTCCGCCGTTGCTGTCGTTGCCGGAACGGTCGCACTGTCCGTCACGGGGACGGACGCAGATGTCCCGGGTTCGGATGCGGGTTCGGTCGCCGGCTTGGTTGCCGTCTCCGGCTCCGTAGCCGTATCGGTCACCACCGTTTCGCTCTCGGTGACGGTGGTCTCCGGCTCGGTTACGGGTTCCGTCTCGGTCTCGGTCTCCTTCGGGCGCAGGGATTCTTATAAGCCAGATAATCCGTGATGCAGCCCTCCGGCAGCCAGCCTGCCTCGACTGCATCCGCTTCCTCAACGCTCGGGCACAGCACGATGGCTCCGATGTACACCGTCACGTTCGCGGGAACCGTCATGCCGTCGATGACATCCAGCCGGATATTGTTGACCGTCCCGCTCCACTTGTTCGCCTTGGACATATCCACCACGATGTACTGCCACTCGTCGCCCGGCTTGATCCTGGAACACGCGCGTGCACTGCTCCGGTCGCGCCGCCGACACTGCCTGCCGCATAGTACAGCTTGAAGGTCGTGGCTTTATCATAGTCGGACTTGACCTTGAACACCATGTACGGCGCGTCCTCCGCCCGGATGGGCGCAAGGACGGAAAAGCTCAGCAAAGGCGTAGGGATCGTTTGTCGCGGAGGACGTAGTCACGGCAAGGGCGCGCTCGGTTTCGTCATAGCGCAGCGTGACCGCGTTGGGCGAACCGACCACATCGGCAAGCAGTGCGCCGTCCATGTGCGTCGGGGGAATCGACGACAGATCCACCGGGATGTCGATATAGGACAGGCTCCCCTGCTTCGCGCAGACCGGCGTGTCGTTCCAGACAACGCCCACCGAGTTGATTACCCGGCGGGGGGCACCGTCGGAGCAGTTATTGCGCACGGTATAGCTGCCTTCCTCCAGCGACACGAAGGTGGAGGAGCCGCCGCCGTCAGGTAGAACACGCTGTTATAGCCCAGCTCCCGGCAGAACTTATAGGCGTGCGCGAACTTCAGTCCCGCGTACTTCTTCTCCGCCGTGGAGGTCACGGTGCAGAGCATGACGGAGCCGTCATCCCGGTAGCCGATCAGCGTGGTGGGGTACTCGGCGGTACTGCCGTTCGCCACGCCCTGCTTGCCGTCAACCAGCACCTGCATATGCCCGCCGATCGCCTCCTGCACGGTCTGCCACAGCTCGGTGTTGCCCCAGCGGTCGGTCGGGACGTCTCAAAGGTCACGGTGTCGCCGACGCGGAAATTGCTCTCCAGCTGGGACACTTTATTGCCCCGCGCCGTCAGCACGACTGTCCGGGCGGACAGCGCCGGACGGGTGGCGGAATTCTTGGGATAGATTGCCTTGACCTTTCCGGTCAGCGTGCCGCCGGCGCGGAAGGCGTCGTCCTCCATCTCCAACTCCACCTCGTAGGCGTCGTTGAGCGCGTAGTTGGAATCGTTCAGGCGCGCATTGTACACGATGAGCGAATCGCGCGCCGGCAGACGGTTGATCCCGTCCGCCTGCAGAGTCTTTCCGTTTACCCGGATGGCTATGCGGATGTCGGGGAGCCGACCAGCGGCTGGTTGGCGGACGTCACGCCGAACGCCGCCTTATCCCCGGCGGGCGCATTCTTCTCGGCGTTGGTCGCGTCCCGGTTCTCGGCGTCCAGCTGCTGGGACGCCCAGATTTCACCGTCCACGATCAGCACGCCGCGCGTGGTCTGCAGTGTCTTGGTCGTGATGGCGGCACTGCTGTGAACCTTGGTCATCCACAGGTCGCCGTTGATGGCTGCCAGCACGGTCTGCCCCTCGTGCGTCCTGTTGTAGGCAGCCGCCGCTTCGGAGGTTTTGTCCGTCGAGACAAGGTACTTGCCGCTGTTGATGACCTCCAGCGACAGGTGGGTGTTGGACAGGCTGAACTCCGCGACGTTGACGATCTTGGAGCCGTAGTAGCCGTCCAGCGTGATCTGCGTCCATCCGACGCCGGTGGCGGTGCCGTCGGCAAGCGTCAGCTCCTGCGTTTCCCGACCGACCTCGTCGGTCAGCGTGCCGGGAACGACGGCGCCCGGCTCTGCCGCGACAGTCGCCCCGGGCAGTACCGCGACGGCAAGACAGCAGAGCAGTACCGCAAGGGTGAGTGAAAGAATGCGTTTCATGGCTGTTTCCTTTCTTTCTGGTTGCGTGGAACTTGTTACATGGAACTTGTTGCGTGTAACTTGTTACGTGTAACTTGTTACGTGTAACTTGTTACGTGTAACTTGTTACGTGTAACTTGTTACGTGTAACTTGTTACGTGTAACTTGTTACATGGAACCCCGCCGCGCGCACTGCAGAACGGCGCGGGCTGGCGGTTCCTCCGGGCAAGCCAGTGACTGTTTCTGTTTCAGCGGGTTCTGCGCCGCCGGAAGGCAGGCAGTGCCGCGCATACGGGCAGGATCAGGGCGATGCAGGCGCCGGCGGCAGAGCGCGGCAGCCCTGCCCGGTGCCGGCTGTACCGGTCGCGGGCGCCGTACCCGTTGCGTCGGTCGGATCGGATGTACCCGTTGCCGGATCCGGCGGCGTTCCGGTGTCGGACGCGCTGCCCGTTCCGGGCACCGGCTCCGTTGCGGTTTCCGTCCCGGTCTCGGTGCCGGACGGCGTGTAGAGGTCGGCAGGATCCGGCGTGAAGGCGCCCTGCTCGCCGCCGAGCTCCTCGCGGTCGTCCCGCATGACAGGCGCGTCCCCGCTGTGGTAGACCGTGTCCGGACGGAGCGGATTCCCGCAGGCGACCTGCTCCGCCGCCCGCTTGGTGCGGAAGAACTGCACCGAGGCGTAGTCCACGTAGTCGCCGGCGGCGGCGGGCGCGTTTATCATGTCGAACCGCCAGCCGTGCACCGTCCCCCGCCCACGTCTGCTTATCCGACAGGTCGAGCAGGCAGTAGTGCCACTTGCCGTCTGTCTCCAGCCTGCTCGTGACCGTGCAGTCCTCGGTTGGTCCGCCGATCTCCCCGGCGCAGAGGTAGAAGGTCATGTGCCCGTTCCGGTTCCCGGCGCGCGCGCGCACCAGCACCACCATGTAGCGGTACTCGTCGGCGTTGACGCGGATGCCGTGCGTCGCCAGCAGGGATTCCGCATTGAAGTACACGTAGGGATCGTTCGTGTCGGTCGCGGCGCGGATGCGCAGGACATCCCCCAGCGCGGAGTCATGAACCGTCTCGGTCTCCACGGCGTTCGCGCCGGAGAAGTACGGGGCAAGATCGCCGGAGCAGAAAATCCGCGCGGCGGTGCGCGTCGCGCTTTTCCCGCGGTAGGTGAACTGCACCTCAGTCACGGTCACGCTGTCTGCCCCGAACAGGTAGGCGGACAGGTACAGCTGCCCCATTCCGTTGGCGTCGGTCGTCAAGCTCCAGCGTCCGGGCGCTTCCGCCCCCCGCAGTCTGCCCAGCGCCTGACTGCCGCTCATGTCATACAGCCCGTCCCGCTCATACGGCGCGGGCGGCGTGCCGTCCGGCGACAGCTTGAGCCCCAGCGCGGCGGCGCGGGTTCCCTGCTCTTCCGTGAAGGCGGCGGGCACCGTGTAAGTCGCTGACCTTTTCAAACGCCGCCGATTGAGCTCGCCCAGCGGGAGAACGCCCCCGGCGGTCAGGGTGACAGCGCCGCCCGGGGTAAATCCGACGCCCGGCAGCTTTCCCGCGTCCCGCGCGAGCCGCGCAAGATTGATCCGGCGGGTGTCGCCGTCATCCTGATCGGGCAGTCCGACCGCCGTATCCAGCATAACCAGCAGGTCACAGCGGGTGCCGTCGGCGGCGATGCCGCGCAGGTAAAAGTCATAGTAGCCGTCCCTGCCGGTCGGCGCGGTCAGCTCCAGCGAAAAGCCCGCCGTCGCGTGACCTGAGCTGTACGGCACGCCTGCCGCTTTCAGGTCGTTGCGGGCGGCTTTGCCCGACACGGGCGGGGTGAGCCACTCCGGCGAACCGACCGCGGCATCGTCCCCGGTCGGGACAAAGGCGTACTGTACCCCCGGACGCCCCCTCCACGGCAAGCCAGCCGGAAAACTGCAGGGTTTCCCCGGCGGCAAGGCTCCAGTTCTTCCCGATCAGCAGGGTGTCCCGCTGACCGGAACTGTCCCCGTTCAGATTCTCAAAACGGAAGCAGTAGGGCAGCCGTCCGGCGGCTGCCGCCCGCACCGGCAGGCATAGCCCGCCGAGCAGGCAGAGCGCCAGCAGGCAGGCTGTCAGCCGACCTGCCCGCACGGCGCATCGGCTGTTTTTCAAACAAGCGGCTCTAACTCGAATCATGGTTTTCCTTTCCCGCATGGTCATATTCCCGCCGGCGCCGCAGCAAAAGACCGCACATCCCCGCCAGCAGGGCTGCCGCCGCGCCGGACAGCAAGCCGGACGGCAGGGCGGCAACGCATCCCGTATCGTCCTGCTCCCGGACGAACATCGGCTGGTGTGTGCGGGGTTCCTCATCCCGGGGCGCATCGTTCCAGTGGTCGCTGATCCATCCGCCCACGATGTCCCAGTTCAGCGTCACGTCGGGCGGGAGTGTCAGCTCCGGCGGCTCGGATTCCGGCGGCTCGGACTGCACCGGCGGCTCGGACTGCACCGGCGGCTCGGACTGCACCGGCGGTTCCGGATTGTATCGGGTACTCATACGCAACCGGCTCAAAGGCACCCCTTGCGCCGCGTCGGCTGACGCCCGAACCGCCCACACGGACACTGCAGCCGGCAGCAAAAAGGCACACTGCCGCCGTCACCGCCGCTTTCTCCGGTTTCCTGCCCGCATGGGATCCCCCCTTTCGGTGACAAGGGGCTGCTGCATCATGCAGCAGCCCCTTAGGTCTTCCTGCAGCCACCGGGAAGCCCCCGGCGGCTGTTTTGGGTTTCAGGACTGTGGTTTTTCAGCTTTTGCTTCCGGCTTTCTGCTGCCCGCTCTTGGCATCAGTCATCCCGCTCTGCTTCCGGTTTTCAGCCTGGCTCCCGGCTTCAGCCATTGGCTCGGCTGTCCTTTTCCGACAGTCCGTATTGGTTTTGTCAGTTCTCCTTCTTCTTGAGAACAACGGCAGCGCCGGCAGCAGCCAGCAGGACAACCACACCGGACACAGCCACAACGGACTTGCATCCCTTGCCGCCAACTTTAGCGGTGTTGACAGGCTCGGTACCGGTTCCGGTCGGAGCTTCCGTCACGGGTCGGTCGCAGGCTGCGTTGCAGGCTGGGTTGCGGGCTGAGTGGCAGGCTGAGTTGCAGGCTCAGTCGCGGGCTCAGTTGCAGGCTCAGTCGCGGGCTCGGTCGGGACATCCTTCTTGGTGTACTTCACCTTGATGGTGATGTCCTCGGTACCCAGCGTGTACTCCTCCCAGGCGGCGGTGTAGCCTTCCTTGCAGGAGGCAGCGGCACGCCGACCAGCTTGGTCGCGCCTTCCTTGAAGGTCAGAACCTTAATGACCTTTTGCCGTCCTCGCCGACGAAGGTAGCGGTGTGCTCCCTTCACAGGCTGAGGCAGAACGTGCATATTGTTGGCAGCGTAGTACTCGCCTTGTCGTAGGAGTCGAAGAACGCGTAGTACTCGACCTCGAGCCACTCGCCCTCGCCCTGTACGAAGTCGTTACGGAAGTGGTTGATGACGTTGGTGTTCGCGTCGTAGTCGCCGGACTTACGCAGGTCAACGATCATGTAGTGCCACTGACCGTCGCTGTTGTAACCGCCCGGGAACGGGACGTTGGAACCGCCGGTCGCGCCGCCGCCCTCACCGGTGAACAGCTCACCGACGCAGCTGACTTCCGTGCGGTACTTGATGACCATGAACGGAGCAACGGTGGTTCCGGCAGGAATACAGCGGAACCTGCGTTGGGGTCGTTACCGTTAGCGGTGTAACGGATGCATCCCTTCTCGTAGTCGTGGAGGTAGCGGGCTCCGGTGCGCATTGCATCGGAACCGACGTTCAGACCTTCGCCGTCCAGGACGTACACGGGCTGAACCTCAGCAGGATTGACGGGGATCGCGGGTGCTTCCACGTAGGGACAGCTCGGTGTCATACACGTACCTTACCCTTGACGGTCTCCTCTGCGTAGTTGAGGAAGGTGACCTTGGCAAACACCATGGTGTGCGGTGCGACAGAGCCGCAAGCCAGTGCCACGACACCGGCATAGTCGATCTTGGAGATGTCCAGGCGAACCAGTCTCTCGACGCCGTTCAGCCCGACCCTCGCCGCGACCGGACAGGTTGGGCTTACCCTCGGAGCCGGCGGGGCAGATATCGGAAACCGATTTGCGCTCATATCCGGGTTCTCCTTATCACCGGTGATACCGAACGGGTGTGCCGGGTCGGTGATAAAGCCTACACGGAAAGCATCGCAGGATGCGTCGGAACCGATGACGATTTCAACCGTGTTGTACTGCGCGAAGGGCAGGGTCGAACTTGACATAGCCGTTCGCACCCCACAGATTGTACATCTGCTTGCCGGGAACATTGTAGCCGGCTGCGCCCCAGACGGAGCCTTCGTTGTTGAAGGTATCGCCGTTGTTGTTGTTGACGGTGCCGGTGTTGGTGCCCATATCCAGCTCCCAGGAATCCACGACGGTGTTGTAGTCCAGCTTGCCGGTGGTCAGACCGTTGGTCACGTCCCTGAGCGCCCACCAGAACGAACTTCTGCTCGCCCTCGGTCAGGATCAGGGAATCCAGCGGGTAGTTGTTGCCGTCAGCGCCGACGTAGTGATCCAGCTTGAGCTCGCCGCCCTTGACGATCTTGAAATCGCCCCATGCGCCCCAGGCGGTACTCGGCACCGCTGGCATCACGGACGAACAGGTACACGTTGTACCAGCCATCCTCCAGAGCCGTCATATCGACGTCGATCTTGTAACGGGTGGTGTTGGGACCGCCGGTAGCGCCTGCCCAGACCGCCCTCGGCTGCCTGGAGCCATGCGGCGTTCAGACGATGGCACCGGTGTTCAGCGCATAGCCGTACTCGGTGATGGCGGAATCATTGTTCGGCGTAAACGCCCAACCACGGAAGGAAACAGAATTGTACTTGCGCTCGGTGTCACGGATGACGCCGCCCAGGTTATTCGCGATGTAAGTGTGCGCGGAACCGTCCTGCACGACAGCTTCATTGATGAAGAAGGTGTCGCAGGCGAAGCAGTTGCGCTGGTCATGCCGGCATACTGCTCGGAGGGAGCGGAGTTGTCGGCGGGATCGATCGGAACGAATCCATCGGTCACGGCGATCTTCTGCTCGTAGACGTACTTCTTGCCGTCGATCTCGACAGCGCCATCCAGCGGATCTGGTAGGTCAGCGGGATGAGGTGACCGATGCCGACGACGCGACCGTCATCCAGCACGGCGGGAACGACGTAACCGGTGTCAACACCCTTCTCGTTCAGGACGCGACCGCCCTTGAGGGTATAGGTGTTGCCGGCGGCGTCGGTGAACTTGCCCTCACCGGCGTCAGTCAGGTACAGCAGCTTCTCGGAGGTGTAGTACTGACCGCCGATGCACAGCACTGCGGGATCCCCGTAGTTCAGCTCGCCCTTGACCGCCATGGTCTTGCTCTCGCCGGCGGCGAACGCCTCGGCAGCCTCGCGGTTCGAGAAGAACGCGATGTAGGCGATGTCGATCTCACGGTTGGTGGGATCGTTGTTTGCCAGCAGGTCCACACGGAAGATGGTCAGCTTGGTGTCCACATTGCCCCAGACGTTGGACGCATCGGCAATGGCGGTGTGCCAGTAGCCGTCGCCCTCCAGGTTCGTGTTGGTGTAGGAGCCTTCCTGGCCGGGGTTGACACCGTCGGCGCGCTGGACGAAGAACTCCATCACGCCGCCGGAGTGGTTGGTGCGGTACTTGACGACCATGTAGCCCAGCGACTTGGTAGAGATCAAACAGATACTTCTTGCCCATGATCCGGACATAGGGGTCGCCGCCGGTCGCCTTGAAGGTAATGTAACCGCTGTTGGTCACGGCGTCATACTCCAGCGCGGTGGCGTTCTGGAAGCCGAAGTCGGTTGCCACGTCAGCGGAGTACTTGCTGAAGTCGAGCACGTACTTGGGGGCAGTGTCAACATCGGGCAGAGCCTTCGCGGTCTCCATGCCGATGCAGAATGCAGGGCACTCGTTGCCGTTATCAAAGAAGGTAACGCCCTCGGTCTTGACCTCGGCGCCCTGCCAGTAGGTGATACCGCCATCCGCCGCGTCACAGGTGGTGACGAACAGCAGGTCGCCCGTCAGGTTGAGGGTATCGGGAATCTCAACGTTCACGGGGCCGTTATCCGGGTGATCCTTCACAACGACGCTGAAGAGAGGCGTGCCAGCCACGGAGGCGGCATAGCTGCCCTTCCACTGATAGACAGCGTGGGTAACCTGCTGGCAGGGAGCCGAGTAGGTAGCCATCGAGTGGGATCTGACCGCCTTCAGACGGCGGTCTGCACCGATGTTATAGCGGAAAGCGAAACTCTGTCCGGGCCGTGAGGTGCAACGCGGCACTCTGACCGCCAGCCAGCTCAAAGCTGGCAGTGTCCTCAAAAGCGGTGGCGGAAACAACGGTGAATTCCTTTGTTGCCAGCACCTCGTAGCTGTCGTTGGCGTACAGCACGAACTTGTAGGAGCCGGCGGGGATGTCATACAGCGCATCGCGCCCGGCGTTCTTTGTTGCTTCCTTTGATGTTGATGGAGGAATGCTCGGCAGCATAGTACCAGTACACGGACTGGACGCTGCCATCGACCGGCTCGTCTGCGGTATACAGACCGACCCAGTCCTTGCCTTCACCGATAGCCGAGACGATGATGTCCTCTCCCGCCTTGAAGGTATCCTTCTCCAGCGTAATGCCCTTCTCGCCGGAATCTTCTGCCGACACGACGAACACGGGTACGAGGCCCGCGATCATGACCAGTGTCAGCAAAAGAGCCAGCAAACGGATTGTCTTTTTCATGGTTCTGTCTCCTTTTTAGATTTTGGGGCTACCAGCCCTTTTGGCATAGTGCCTTGCGCTATTTCATTTTATACCAAATCCGGCTTTTTGTCAACAGGTATTTTTGCCATTTTCCATAACCGCATCAAGTTTCGGCGCTTTTTACCATATTTACCGTACACTCTTTGAACAATATGCCAACTTCCGGGGGGGATGGGGGGCGGTTTTTGGGGAGGGGGGCAGGGGGGCGCACCCGGTTGTTGCCGGCTTACCCTGCCTTTAGCTTTTTGTTTTTGCCCCTATCCAGCCCCCTTCCCCGGCGGGGAAGGGGGAGACTATTACTTTATTTCGCCGGGGGCTCCGCCCCCGGCACCCCGGCATTAAACCGCCTGCGGCACTTACAGAACCTGCCGCTGTGGTACCCGGCGGGGGGCTTTCCCCCTGCGTTGCCTGCTCGGCGGGCGTTAACGGTGCCCACGGGTGGCGTGGCGGTTGGGACGCGGCACTGGTGAACAGTGCCGGCAGCCAAGGAGAGGGGGGACCGGGGAGATGGAACTATCCGTCGCAAGCGACGGCGGCGTTTGAGATGATCCTCTCCGCAGGGCGAGCCAGTGCCGCCGGGGGGAAAAGCCGCCATTGAGTTTTCCACAGCGGCAGGGATAGCCAGTGCCGCCGGGGGAAAAGCCCCCATTGAGTTTTCCACAGCGGCAGGGATAGCCAGTGCCGCCGGGGAAAGCCGCCCCAAAAACCCTGCCCCATCAGTCACAATACCCCGCAAACGCTCCGTCCCGGTACACGGCGGAGCGCAAAACCCCGGAGCCGTCACGCAGGGCAAAGACAAGCCCCGAGGAGGGCAGCCCGGTATACGTATATGCCAGCAGGAAACTGCCAGCCCCTGCCGCATAAACCCCGCGCGCCCCGGTGCGCACCGAGGACATCCGCGAAATCGCCAGACGCCCCGCCCCGGCGCGCTCCCCACCGGGGCGTACCGGCAATCCAGACCGCGGCGCAGGCATCCCCACCCGCCGGCACGCGGAACAGGAAACCGGACACACAGGTCGCCCGACGCCCCGGTCGCTTCCTGACAGCCGATGTATTCCGCGTCCCCGGTCGGCGGCTCCGGCGGGGTGGCGGTTTCCGGCGGAGCGGCGGTCGCGGAGCCGCCTGGAGAAAGCCGCACGCCGCAAGGCGGGCGGCGGCAGGTATGGCGGCAGGCATGGCGTCGACGTGGCGGCAGGCATGGCGTCAGGCATATTTTCGGTTTCTTTCCAATAATGTATGGATGGGTCGTCCGGTTTGGCAGGACGCGCACGCACCCGGATGCCCCCGGTGGACGGGTGACGGTCAGGCGGGCAAGCACCGGGCTGGCAGAGGAGGTCTGCCCGTCAAGCAGCAGCAGGAGGGACGAGTCCGAAAGGCGGCGCGACGCCAGCGGGATTTCCCCGGCGGACACGTCCAGCCGCCAGCCGTCCGGCACCTCCAGCCGCAAAAGCAGCGCAAAGCGGCGCGGCGCGCTCTCCAGGCACAGTAGCAGGTCGGTTGCGGCGGTGGTGGCAGCGGTGGCACCGCTGGCACCGCCGGCAACCGCTGGCGTCAGCGGGCGAATCCGGCGCGCGGCAGACAGCAGCAGGCGGGGCGTCGGACTGTCCGTCCCCCGGACGGCGGCGCCCGCCGATGATCCGGGCAGGCAGACAAGCAGCAGGAGCGACAGGAGCGCCGCCGCGGCGCGGTGTTTTATACGCGTCCCTCCCTTCCTTTTTTGAAAATCATATGTTACTTTATTAACCATGCGTTTCTTTTATGCATGGGAAACGGCGTATTTTTTGAAAAAATCCCCGTATTTATGCATCGTGCGGCGGGGCGGCGGGTGCCGGATTTCCGGGCAAAATTTTTTTGAAATCCGGCGAAAAAAGCTATTGACAAACCCGCCGGAATCGTGTATAATACGCCCATCGGAGCGGAATGCGCGGCGTAGCGGGGTGAGCCACCCCGGTATCCGTGCTTTCCGCAGACGGTGCTATGTGGAACAAAATATCCGTAAAAGCAAAAAGCGAGGCAATGGCGTCTCCCACCCGGGGCGTGCTGTCTCGCTTTTTTTTTCACTTTTTGTATTCCCTGCCGCCGGCAGGACGTCCGGCACGCACCGAAGAGCTGAGAAACGTGAGGAGGATATGAAAATGAGTTCTGTTTCGGAGTATTTCGGCTGTCTGGTCTTTGACGACCGCGTCATGAAGGCAACCCTGCCGCTGAAGGTGTACCGCTCGGTGACTGAGCAAGAAACGAGGTCGACTGCGCATCCTGCGCCTGTTCGGCAACACCACCGTGCACTGCGTGCGCACCTCGGTCGGTCCGGAGCAGGAATACTTCCTGGTGGACAAGGAGATGTACGACCGCCGGAAGGACCTCGTGTTCTGCGGGCGGACGCTGTTCGGCGCCAAGCCCCCAAGGGGCAGGAGCTGGACGACCACTACTTCGGCGTCATCAAGCCGCGCGTGGCTGCCTTCATGGCGGAGCTGAACGAGGAGCTGTGGAAGCTCGGCGTGCTTGCCAAGACCGAGCACAACGAGGTCGCGCCCTCCCAGCACGAGCTGGCGCCCATCTACACCACCACCAACATCGCCACCGACCACAACCAGCTGACCATGGAGATCATGCAGAAGGTTGCCCTGCGGCACGGGCTGGTCTGCCTGCTGCACGAGAAGCCTTTCGCCGGCGTCAACGGTTCCGGCAAGCACAACAACTGGTCCATGGCCACCGATACCGGCGTCAATCTGCTGAGTCCCGGCACCACGCCCTACGCAGAACGCACAGTTCCTGCTCTTCCTCGTCGCCGTCATACAGGCGGTGGACGATTATCAGGATCTGCTCCGGTCTCTCGGTCGCGTCGGCGGGCAACGACCACCGGCTGGGTGCCAACGAGGCGCCGCCTGCTGTTGTCTCGATGTTCCTCGGCGATGAACTGACCGGCATCCTCGGACTCCATCGAAGAAAGAGGACCCTACAGCGCCGCGGAAAAGACCGATGAAGCTCGGCGTCCATGTCCTGCCGAAGTTCATCCGCGACACCACCGACCGCAACCGCACCTCCCCT
>VOFG01002981.1_pt1 | contig 29442 bp, 53 predicted proteins | sample 5384171 | NCBI WGS metagenome assembly VOFG01 (sample SAMN12384726, study PRJNA508395) | human gut metagenome | isolation source: healthy gut F | host: Homo sapiens
ATCAGTACTTCGTTCAGTTACATTGCTTAAATCGATCAAAAGATGCCGGAGGTGAATGCATATATTGAACAGGGGAATAGGTTTTAGGAATCTTAGGATATACAGAACATTCAGAGGACATGCAGTAAAAGTTGCCAGACAGCAGGAGATATTTGGAAAAATTAGGATATAACGAACATGCAGTATTAGCACTTTTAAAATTGCAGGATATATGCATGATATGAAATTGTGTCAATCATTGTAGATCATGCACATAGTTCTGCGCTGATGGCATTTCTAGTAGCTTCGGGGTGGAAGGTTTCGGATGAAGATATCCGGCAATTGTCAGTGCAATCGGTCAGCATGATGAAAAGACTGGAACAGCAGTCGATGCTGTATCAGCGACGTGATTTCTGGCAGATAAGACGGATGTCAGAAGGAACCGTGTAAGGAATCCGATCAAAGAAAACTTTTGATATTCACGATCGTGTTAATTATCGGCAGTTGCCTCCAGTCTCCAGGTAAATGTAAAAAAAAGTAATCTTATTGGAAATTGAACTGGACGAAGAGATATGCTCTATTTTAGATTATTTTGAAATATTCCTGCGACGTATGCTGATGTGTAAAGCGACAGAAATACTGGGGTTAAAATTTAAGATGAAAGCCAATGGAAATAAAATCTGTTGATTATAAAGAATAAAAGTGCAAATAAAATGCAAATAAAAAGAAAGTGTCACTGGGGATGTGACACTTCTTTTTCGTTACTCAAGCATCTGGAAGAACCTGCCAGTGACAGGTTCTTCCGGTAGAAGAAATTACATTTATGAAAATTCTATCTCACAGGGGAAAACACTCTCAATGGGAAAATTATCCTTCAATGGAGATGAATTTTTTCTCTGGTTCAGCTGGTTTTGCTTCTTTCTTTTGGAATGAAGAGTTTCAAGATACCGTGTTTGAACTCAGCCTTGATATCCTCTTCTGTAACATCTTCTCAACATAGAACGTTCTCTGGCAGGCACCGGCGTAACGCTCACGACGAAATAACGTCGGTATCTTTCTCCCTGTTCTCCTGATCAAACCTTTTCTTTGATGATGGTCATGTAACCGTCTTTCAATTCAGCGGTGATTTCATCTTTCTTAAAGCCGGAAGATCCATCTCTAACTCATAACCGTCTTTTTTTTTTTCTCTTTGATGTCAGTTTTCATAAGGTTGTGAGCATGATGTCCGTAAAGTTTTTCTCTGCACGACGTTCTGCTTTGCCATCGTAAAATGGAAAGTTAAAGAAATCATCAAATAAATTATCATTAAAATGCTAGGTAACATAAGTCATTCCTCTAAAAATATATACTAAAAATCGTTATAATCAAATTACTCATCTATGTGATCCGCAGGCGGTTCTTTTGAACCGCCACGGTTACAAAGAAGGTGTAACAAATCTAAAACTTGTATACAGTTTTGCTGTGAAATTATCCTTCAATGGAAATGAATTTCTTCTCCGGTACAGCCTTTGCTTCCTTCTTAGGAATTGTCATCTTCAAAGTACCATTCTCAGCTGGCCCTTGATATCTTCCTCCGTAATAGCATCTCCAACATAGAAGCTACGGTTGCAGGAACCACTGTAACGCTCACGGCGGATATATTTGCCATCTTCATCTTTCTCATCTTTGTTCTGATTAGATGTAGCATGGATTGTTAAGTAACCATCTTTCAACTCTGCTGTGACATCTTCTTTTTTAACACCTGGAAGATTCATCGTCAGTTCATAATCATTATCATTCTCTTTAATGTCTGTGTTCATGAGGCTTGTATTGCTGTAATCCCATGAATTCCAACCATCATCAAACAATTGTCCAATAAGTTTTTCTCCAAAAAAATACTAGGTAACATCATAAGTCATATCTCCTTTCAAATGACATTGATAAAATATATTTAAAGCACTGTCGGAGAAATCCGAGGTGTTGTGTGCCTGGTGAACCTTGCGGATTAGGAACTTTTTCCTTCTTTTTTGTTCCCTCCTTTGTTCTAACTGTAATATAACACCTGTATTAGCTTTGTCAAGAGGTGAGTGCTAATTATTTTCATGAAAAAATCTGTGAACTGTTTTTTTTTTTTGTACAAAAGTAAGAGGTTGTGGCACTGAATTTTCAATGCTGTAACCTCTTATTTTCAATGTTAATATTTTTTGCTGATTTTCAATAATCCGCATCATTACGGAAGTTTCGTTCTGCGCCTGTTTTTTTCCCATCCCTGCGGCAGTACGGCATCATCGCTTTCGCTTTTAATTGATTGGTACGGGCATCATAACGAGCTTTCGCACGCTGATCCGCTTCACGCTCTTGCCGTTCTCTTTCGGCTCTTTCCTGGTCCCATTTGTTATTTGAGTTATAAGAACAGTAGAACCGGTATACGAACCCGGAATTAACCAGGCGTTCATGTCTCATTATTCGAAAACGCAATTCGACCTGCTGATAAGAAACCAGGCAATAGGTATTCCCAAAAAACAAACCTGCAAGAAAATATGCTACCGTGTTTAACCCTGAAACCACCTGATTTTTCACTGACATTAGGACACAAAAAGCGACCTATAAAAATTGCGCCTATTGTCTCAACTTCCTTTTCCATAAATATCCTGCAATACATTGCAAGCCAAAGTATAAAGAGTGTTCCTCCTACAATGATTCCTATAGTTAACAGCCAATTTGAACGAAAGCTAAATGTAAATCCTTTCGTTTTCAGATGAATTTCATTATACAGTATTTTATTCGACAGAAACAATGTGATTATATACTGAATACACCATGAAATACACTGCTTTCTACACTAGATAAGGTGTGATTTGTGATAAAATGAATCCAATACGGCAAAAGATAAATCCAAGAATAGCCGGGATTAATTTAAAGCCAGGGCATAGGGCCTTGGGCGAAAGGAAAGTCTGATTTGCAACAAGAGCGAATCAGAGTGTGTAAAAGAGAAATGGAAAAACAAAAGAACAAAAGAAGCACCTTTTCGGGGAAGATAGGTTTGTACTGTCTGCGGCGGGTGCATCAGTAGGACTTGGGGAATATTTGGAGATTCCCGTATCCTGACAAAAGTATGGTGGAGGAATTTTTCTTCTCATTTTATTTTTTGTCGCATTGACATTCTGGTTACACAATGATTGTTGCCGAATCAGCTTTTGGGACGTATGACGAAAAAAAGTCCGGTAGGAGCATTTAAAGCATTTGGAAAGAAAAGCGGGGTGGCTCTCCTTTGGAGGCTGGATCAATGCAATCATTCCGGTTTTGATCGTGCCATATTATTCGGTGATCGGAGGCTGGGTCATTAAGTATCTGATTGAGTAGTGAAGGGAAATGGTACAAAACTGGCGGCAGATGGATATTTTTCTGAATTTATTTCAAATGGAGCATCGACAGAAATCTGTTTTGTAATTTTCTGTTTGTTCACATTGTCGATCATCTATGCAGGTGTGAGAAACGGAATTGAAAAAGAGTTTCAAAAGTTCATGATGCCGATTTTGGTCGTTCTGTCTGTCATTATCGCGATTTATTCTGTGACAAGACCGGGAGCTATTGAAGGTGTGAAATATTTCCTCGTGCCAAATCTGAAGAATTTTTCATGGATGACGGTTGGTATCTGCCATGGGACAGATGTTCTATTCTCTTTCAATTGCAATGGGTATCCTGGTAACATTCGGTTCTTATATGAAGAAAGACATTCCATTGAAGATTCTACAAGAAATGTAGAAGTATTTGATACTGCAATTGCAATTATGGCAGGCTTGATGATCATTCCGGCAGTATTTGCATTTTCCGGAGGAGATCCGGATACGTTGCAGGCAGGACCATTGATGTTCATTACAATTCCGAAAAGTATTTGCAAACATGGGATTTGGGAACGGTTGTCGGGAATTTTTTTCTTCCTGTTGGTATTATTTTGCTGCAGTGACAAGCTCTATTGCTCTGACAGAGAGTGCAGTTTCTACCTTTGAAGATGAGATTTGGCTGGAGCCGAAGAAAATCTACAGCCGTAATCCGGAATTATAATGATTGCCCTTGGAACATTATCCTGTCTTGGATATGGACCGTTGGCATTTGTGAAAATCATTGGAATGCAGTTCCTGGATTTCTTTGATTTCCTGACAAATTCAGTGATGATGCCAATCGCAGCTATGATGACAAGCTTATATTTATCAAAAGTAGTTGGTATAGACCGCATAGAAGAGGAAATCAGACATGGGGAAAGCTATGTTCCCAGAAAGAAATATTTTAGTCATGATTAAAATATCTCTGCCCGATTTTTGCTATGATTATTCTGGCAAGTTCCGTGGCAAAACGCATTTGGCTGGATTTCCATGTAGGAAGCATTGGATGGAACATACAGATTACAAAAGCATGTGATGGGTGCTAAAAAACTCTGACCGATTTAAAGTCCGGCCAGAGTTTTTTGTTTCTCATAAAAAGATAATTAAATGCACAATCGCGCGTCCGACACCGATGACAGCAAGGACGGTTCCAAGTCCAATGCCGACCAGATGGTGAGCGAAGATCAAACCGACGCTGATGGTCACGCCAGATGTTGAACAGATCGAAGCAGTTCTTTGTAAATCCAGTGCTTTTTGTGAATGGTATCAGCAATTGCCTGTACGATACCGTCTCCGGATTTGGAATGATACGCATGTTCAGTGACATGGCGGCACCGATGCCGGTCAGTATAAATAGCAATGATCAGGAAAAAATAAACCGTCTGGCAAATGTTCCGGCAAAGCTGTCTGCACAGTCTGTTTTCAGATCAGGAATCCATGCACCGAACACATTTAAAAATCTTGTAAATACAAGACTTAATGGAATCTGTAAAAGATCCATAATAAGAACAAGCTTCAGATTCATTTCATTTGCATGCTCCAAAGCAATATCTTCGCGTTTCAGTTCTTTCCGGCACAGGATGGTATGAAGAAGCATTTCTACCAGAAACAAAGATGACAATAAAGTACCATCGTCATATTTCCAAAGTTTAGATTCCAGATTGTGGATTTTCAGCCAGTCGCGGGCGAACTGCTTGTCGAAGGATGGCTGTCCATGACCTGGTTCATATTCATCTGCTGGCCAGAAACGGGAGCTGTCTGGTGTTAGCATTTCGTCACCAAGCACCATGTTACCGTCCTCGTCAAGACCGAATTCGAATTTGGTATCAGCGATAATGATTCCCTTGCTCAGTGCATATTCTGCGCACTTTTTATAAATGCGATGGTGTAATCGCGAAGTTTTCAGCATACTCTTCGTCCTTTTCCAGGAAAATATTTTTTCAAGATGAGCAATGCTCTGTTCATAAGAGATGTTTTCATCATGATCACCGATCTCAGCCTTTGTAGATGGTGTATAAATTGGTTCGGAAGCTTATCGGATTCCTTTAAGCCTTCCGGAAGACGGATTCCGCAGACGGTACCTGTCTTTTTTGTAGCTTGCCCAGCCGCTTCCTGTGATGTATCCGCGGACAATGCACTCGATTGGAAGCATCTGGAGCTTGCGGCACATCATACTGTTGCCGTCGAACTCTGGTTGCTGGAAGAACTCCGGCATATCCTTTGTATCAACGGAGATCATATGGTTCGGAATAATGTCTTTTGGTCAGATTGAACCAGAATTTGGACATCTGGGTCAGAACAGTTCCTTTTTTGTAACCTCGTTGTTAAGAATCACATCGAAGCAGCTGATGCGGTCTGTAGCAACCATAATCAGGCTGTCTCCACCGTTATCATAAGATTTCACGTACTTTCCTTCTTTGATTGGTTTCATCTTTAATACCTCACTATTATCAATAATTTTATTCGGGTTATCCTGGCGTGGTTTTATATCGCTTACTTATAAGTTAAGCAGATTTTATTACAAAAACAATAGCTAATTGCTTCAAAACATGAAAATTCATGCTGTTTTTATAAGGATTATAAAACAATATTGTAAGCATTTATAAACGCAGCTTATCTAACGAGATAGCCCGGCAGAATTGCAGAGGTGAAAACGCAGTCAGAAGTATGTCATCGGAGGGGAACCAAAGTGTAACTTCAAAGACTCCGGATACACTTTCAGAGACAAAGGATGAACGTGTATTCTGAGAAATGTTATGGTTTCCCAGGCTGTCTGACGATGTTTTCTTTGTCAGAAGCATTTCACCGTCCATCATCTGCATCATCCGCTGGACATTTCGAAGCCCGATATTGCTGCTTCCGACATCAGAATGTTCTTGCTTGATCGCATTGGAAACAGTCACAGTAAAGCGTTGTTTACGGACGGAACTGCGGACGATGACCGGAGTTCCCTTTGTCTCCATATTTTAAAATATTAGAGAACAGATTGGTAAAAATGCGATTAATCATTGTTTTGTCGCTGAGCAGAATACCAGTCACTTCTGGAATTTTAACATTTGTCGTAAATCCGGCCAGACTAATGAAATCGCAATTTTCCTGAATACATTGAAAAATATAATCAGTAGACAGCCAGGACATGTCAGGAGTTTCCTGCTCTTCGGAAACAAAGGGCGTAGCTGAACATTTGATCCGTCAGTTCTTTAATATCGGAAGCTTTTTCAGACACCGGTCCAGATAATCCTCCTGCCTTTCGGGCGTTCTTCCAAGCCTTAATACTTCCAGATATCCGGTCAGAAATTGTAAGTGGCGTCCGTAAATCATGCGGAGAAGTGCGTGATCAGGTCCTGATTTGCTTTTCGGCTTTCTTGCTCACGGACAATATTTTCATTTAAAGAGATACGAAGATGATTCAACTCATTTGCCAAAATGCCAATTTCATCTTTACTATATTGCGGAACCGGATGGGTCAGATCCCCTGTGGACATCAGCAAAATTTCCTGCTCCAGAGCCAGTACTTCGCGCATCTTCCGGTTCATGAAGAACAAGACGATTCCAAGAAAGACCAGGACACTTAAAAGTAGCGAAAAGAAACATATAAGGGTAAATGAAAGGGCGCGTTGGTAATTGACAACAACGACTTGAGCTTTTCCGTTTTGAAATTGAGATACCCTTGACGAAAATCTTCCCCTTCCCCATCAGTTAACCTGTATCCAAGATCGAAAAAAGTCCGGAAACCGGAATGCTTTTCGTCCATAATTTTGCATATTGTCCTGTAATATAAAGGCCATCCTCCTGTTCGTAAAGATAAATGCTTGTGTATTTATCTGCCAGATCTAGAAGGGGGTTTTATTGCTTTTTGGTGGCACTTCATCGTCTGAGGATTCTGGAAGTGATAAATTTTGTGCAGTTTCGTCCAATTTCGTCCAGAAATCTTCGTCATCAATCTGGGACTGTAAAATTTCAAAAAATTGCCTGTCCAGTTTACCAGAGTCCATTTATTTAGCCAAAGTAGTTCGAATAATATTTTGAAATCGTCAGAGCCAGAAGCAAGATCAAAAGAAAACGGTTCTATATTTCATGGTACTAAATTCTTTTTTTCATGCTGTTACCTCATTGTTACTGAATGAAAATTATTATTCGCAACGATACCCTTTTCCCCAGACTGTTTAATTAGTTCAGGATTACCAGGATTATCTTCCACTTTGGAGCGTAAGTTTCGAATATGCACGGTGACAGTATTATTATTTGCACCGTAGTAATAAGGCTCCTGCCAGACAGACTCAAAAAGACGCTGGGCAGAAAATGTACAGGTGGCGGTTCGCGACCAGCAGTTCAACATGGAGTATTCCGTTCTGTAAGGTCTAAAAAGCGCCCATTTTTATGAACTCCCGGACAGTCTGGTTTATTTCCAGATCGTGAAAGAGCAGGATACGATGCCTGGAGTCAGAAGCATTCGATGTACTTGCTATTGGATCAGCAGCCGGATTAACAGAAGCACTATTGATACTTTGATTCTGCCTTTCATTTTCCCTTTATATACCTGGTAACGCCGAATCAATGCCTTGCTCCGGCTGATCAGTTCGTTGTAGGAAAAATGGTTTTGCCAGATAATCATCACCACCGCTGGAAAAGCCAAGTGTCTTATCGCTTTCCTTTGTGCGGGCACTTAAAAACAGAATTGGCGCATTGCTCAGTTCCCGGATTTTCCGGCATGTCTGATAGCCATTTGGCCCCGGCATCATAATATCCAGAATAATCAGGTCGAAATCCTTTTGCTCAATGAGGGCAAGTGCCTGCGCCCCCATTTTTTCTGCCTTCAGATACTTCGAAACCTTCCCACCAAGCAGCACATTTATAATTTCCCGGATTTCCGGGTTGTCATCTACGATTAAAATACAAGTCTTATCCATAGAAATAACTCCTTTCGATAGATCCTATTATACAGGAGTTTAGAAAAAATAAAAATCTTCTTAAGAAACTTTAAGATTTAATTAGGCATTTTCTTAAGGGATGAGTGTTAAACTTTTGGGCATACTGAATGATAAAGCAGAGATGACGAGCACGGTCTTCTGCAGGGACTGAACTAATGGAGGTATGCAAAATGGACAGAATCAGTATTGTGGTTCCGTGTTTTAACGAAAGAGGAAGCGTTGCCGGTGTATTATCGGGAGATGAAGCGCGTCATGGGCGAGCTGTCAGAGGTTTCCTTTGAGATCCTTTTCGTGGACGATGGTTCCAGCGACAAGACTTTAGAAATATTGAAACAATTAAATGCAAAAGATGGAAGATGTGAATATTTATCTTTCTCCAGGAACTTTGGAAAGAAGCAGCTATATACGCGGGGCTTAAACATGCAAGTGGAGACTATGTGGCAACGATGGACGTAGATCTCCAGGATCCACCTGGACTTCTTCCGGAAATGTATCGTATTTTTGAAGGAAGAACCTTATGACAGTGTTGCGACAAGACGTGCCACCAGAACCGGAGAGCCAAAAATACGCCCTTTTCTTATCTGAGACATTTTATAAGTTTATTAACAGCATTTCCAAGACAGAAATTGTCAATGGTGCAAGAGATTATCGGCTGATGAAACGGATTATGGTGGACGCCGTATTGGAAATGAGTGAATATAATCGTTTCTCGAAGGGAATTTTCGGCTGGGTCGGATTCCGTACAAAATGGCTGGAATTCCAAAACGTGGAGCGTTCGGCAGGAGAAACAAAATGGTCTCTTCGGAAACTATTTTCTTATTCGCTGGAAGGAATTACCGGATTTTCAGTAGCACCTTTGTCTCTGGCATCTGTTATGGGAGTAGGGTTCTGCGCGTTGGCATTTATTATGATTGCAGTAATCATAGTACGGACATTAATTTGGGGCGATCCGGTTGCAGGCTGGCCGTCAATGGTATGTATTATCTTTTTTGGTGAGCGGGGTTCAACTGTTCTGTCTTGGAATCGTGGGAGAGTATCTGGCTAAGACATATCTGGAGACGAAGCACCGTCCGATATTTTATATTGAAAGAAAGTAAAGTTCAGATGGCAGGGAAAAGTAGCAGGAGACAGCTTTGTGGGAAGCGGTGTGAATGCTGTAATGCGAGAAAAGAAATCCGGGGAGGAATCTCATGAAGACAAGACAGTCAAAGCGTCTGCATAATCAAAATGTTGGAACAACAAAGAGCATCTGCAAATAATGAAGAATCAACGATGTCAAAATGGAATATGCAGGGTATGTACTTGCAGCACTGACATTATTTTCTGCTGGATGTTTTGCCTCAGATGGGGTAGTTTTGAGCGAAGGTGGACTGGATCAGCCAGCACAGTGTTATTCGGATTATTTCAGACAACAGTTCTATGATACAGGAAATCTATTCCCGGAATTCGCTATGAACCTGGGCGGAGGACAGAACATATACAATTATTCATATTATGGACTTTACAGTCCGTTATTTTGTTGTCCTACGCATTGCCTTTTTGTGAAAATGTCTACGTATGTTATTGTTATGGAAATGCTATGCTTGATGGCTTCGGTGCTTTTATTGTATCTGTGGTTGAATCGAAAAGGATTTGGCAGAGCTGTCAGCTTCGCTGTGGCTGTTATTTTTTGCTGACGGGACCTATAATCTGCCAGTCCTACAGCCAGATTATGTTCGTTAATTACATGCCATTTTTAATCCTGGCTATGATGGGCGTGGACAGATACTTTGAAAAAAAAGGCGTTCAGGGCTTTTGGCAGTCAGTACATTTCTGATGATCATGACCAGCTTTTACTTCAGTATCGGAGGAATGCTGGCGTTGGTAATCTATGGAATTCATTGTTACGGACGAAAACTGGAAGGAAAAATGAGGCGTGCCACAGTAAAAGGGTTTCTGTGCGAGGGCGTGAGATTTCTTCTGCCTATGATTTTTTGCAGTACTGGCAAGCGGAGTCCTTCTTGTGCCGACAGCCCTTGCATTGATTGGAAGAAGTTCCGGTGAATCTTCCGGAGGCAGCGCGAATGCAGAAAGCCTGTCGGTATTGCTTGGAAGTGGAAATGCGACAAAAATCCTGAAAGGGCTTTTCTTTCCACAACTTAGATTGTCAGGTTTTTTTATTCACCGTATGGTCTGGGATTCGGAACGTTGATGCTGACGGTGCTTGTTGCGACCATGCTCAGGCGAAGATGGAGTGACAGCGTAATGGCGTGGATTATTGCCATTGTCGCAGGCGTGCCAGTTTTTGTATACATTTTAAATGGGGGACTTTATCTGAGGGACAAGGCACTGATCCGTTAATTCCGCTTTTTGCTATATGCTTGCCATGTATTTAAAGAAGGTGAGCTGTGAAGAGTTTTCGTGGGCGGCTGTATTCCATATGTTGTCACGATGGAACTTATCTATATAGGAAGAAAAACCAGGAAGGAATGGTAAATCTGTGGCCATTTTTGATGACAGAATCTCAGATTATGTTTGGTTGTTATCTGGCAACAGGTGTGATAAAAGAAGTGTGGAGAAAAAACGAAGGAAGACAATCTGGAGAATTAGAGGAACAGTTTTAATTTTAGCAGGTTCTATGGCGGTATTTCTGGCAGTATTTGATAATCAGTATGCCAAAAAAACAGGAGATGCTGGATACAACATTTTATAAACAGGTAACAGATTCTAAAATTACAGATGCAATTCAGACAGCAACCGATGAGGCAAAAAAAGATGGAGGATTTTACCGGACAGTCCAGCTGGGCACTGACGATGAAAATGCAGCAAATTTAAATCGTGTGGAACACAGATCAGTACATTTCTTCCATCTATTCTTCTTCCTATAATAAGGCCTACCAGAATTTTAGAAAGGATACATTTGGGCTGGAACAGCCTTACCGGAATTTCCTGATGCAGTCTGAGGAGTCAAATCCGATTTATGCGAGATTCATGGGCGAAAAATACATTGTTACAAAGTCTAAGATGAAAGGTGTCAGGCTTCTTGGAAAGTCGGGGGAGTGGGAAGATTTATGAAAATGAAAGTGCAGCTTCGATCATCTATGGAACAAGCCAGGTTATGAGTGAGAAAAATTATGATAAGTTGGACTATCCATATAATCAGACAACGCTTCTTCAGAAGGCAGTTGTGCCGGAGAGTGCCACGAAGCAGACGGACAGTATAGAGGCGGTGGACAATTTGCACAACGCAGTACTGCGATTTGGGGAAAACTCCTGTATTTCCGAGGCAGACGGTGGATATCATATTTTTGCCAAAAAGGATACAAAAAGTCAAAGCAGAGATTGTGAGCCAGATAGACATAAATTCAGTGAATACAGTGAATACAGAGAATGCCGGTGAAAAACACAAACGTTGCGAATGAAACAAAAACAGATTCTGGGAACAGAGTTTTATTGCTTCGGTTTAAGGTCAAGAATCTGAAACCCTCAAAAGATCTGACAATCTGGGTGGATGGCAATCGTAATAAACTGAGCGCTAAGCAGCGGGTATATTATAATGATAACACAACGTTTACTTATGCAGTGGCACTTGAGGGTGATGAAAATCAGGTAGAGGTTACATTTAGCAAAGGAAAATATAATCTGTCTGATGTGGAAGCATATATATAGCAACGTTGCCGGGAACAGAGCTTTATGAATCAGAGTTTTTACAAAATAGCACAAAGACAAAGGGAAACGTAATTGCCGGAAATCTGACAATGCAAAAAGTCGGGATATCTGATTACTTCGATTCCATACGATTCGGATTCAAAATTCAGGTTGATGGGAAAAATGTAAAAAGTGAAAGTAAATACAGCGTTCCTGGCTGTAAGATGAAGGCAGGGGAGCATGACATTGTCATCACATACCATGCACCGGGGATGGCGACAGGAAAAAAGTGATGTCCTTTGTCGGAATGATGGGATTTCTTATTTTATCTGTGTTAGAACATGTTGACACAAAAAAATGAAAGTGGTAAATTTAAAAGAGAAGTTAGCGAGTGCTAAATACGTCAGATGAGCCTGAAATCATTTGACCGACACCGCCAGTGAGGCTCGAATCATATAGGAAAGAGGGAATCTTAACATGGGGAAGATATTATCGTTTATCTAAGAAAATCACAGATGATATGGCAACCGCAATTTTTGAACGAGATTAATGAACTGGAAAATGTTCAGACAGCAAGAATAACAGAAGATAATAAGTATCTGTTCGTGGACACGAAGGATCAGCAGTATCCAGAGGTTATGACACGTGCATTGAATATCTGTAGCCGTCTGGGTGGCAAATGCGAACTTTCATTTGCAGGTTTTGAAGGTGGATTCCAACCATAAGGTGTAAGAAAAATATAAAAATCCGGATTTGCGTAATATCACATGGTTAGTGAGGACTGCGAAAAAATCCGGATTTTTTGATTCTGTTGTTTTTTATTAACGGTTATTTCGTTCATGCAATTTATACAGAACAATTAGTTTTTCTCATTATCTGTGAGGTACTTTTTAAAGCGGAAAAACTCTGAGCTGATGACATGCTCAATCTTACATGCATCTTCAGCGGCAGTTTCCGGATCCACCCCAATTGAAGTCAGAAAAATTTTGTCAGGAATGTGTGACGTTCGTAATTTTCCCGGCAATTGCCATACCACTGTCTGTCAGGTTGATATAACCATTTTCATCAACAGTAATATAATTATTTAATCGAAGATTCTTCATTGCAACACTGACACTCGGCTTAGAAAAAGAAAGCTCATGTGCAATATCAATTGACCTGACATTTCCAAGTCTGTTTTTCAGAACCAGTATTGTTTCCAGATAATCTTCGGCAGATTCACGTATTACCATAATAAACACCTCGCTTTGCGGTAAAATAATCCCCTGTCCGTTGGAATTGTATTAGAAATTATATCATAAAATGGAAGCATTGTTCAATTTCTATTGAGGAATTGAACTGATAATAAATTTCAAAAAATTTCTCACTGGTCATGGCAGAGGATATATAGTGTAAGGTTAATGACAAAAGAAGGACAAAGGATTTCTATTACAATATTATCCATAAGACAAATGTTTTGGTATGATTGTAAAAGAGAAGTCTTTTACTTATGAGAATAAAAGTAGATTTTAAAAACAGATTTGGAAAAAAAAGAATTTTTAGGATTTAGCTTTTTAGATGCAAAAGAAGGTATCTATGATTGTGTGATACGGATTCTAAGATTTAAAATGATTTATATAACCGAAAATCGACTGCTTATATTCACAGTATTTTTGAACGATTTAACAGGTTCCCGGAATTTCACGTCTTTCGGAACAGAAAGAGATGACAAAAGATGATTATGTCATTGATCGGATATCCTGGCGGGCATGGGGAAAAGGAAAAGCCGTTTGTATTCGAATCATGGGAAAATCACAGGATTAACAGTAAAGTGGTTCACTGGATGCTATAAAAAAATATATTGAAAATCGTGTGAAAAAGAGATTCTGTGAAAATACTGGAAGAACTGGTGATCCATATTACTAACGGGAAAAAATGATATTTACCCTCTGGGCTATAATTGTACATTTCAAGGGGAAAAAGCTTCAAAAGCAGAAGTGGATGAAAAAGGAGCAGTCCAGTACAGCACAGAGCAGCTAAGACCGGACATTTTTCTGATTCTCAATAAAAAGAAATATTCTTCGCCTGTGGAGAATGCAAAGTATAAAAGAATAATAAAACATCAAAGGAGTTCATGGGAATCGGACAGGCCTGGTACACAGATTTATTCTGAGAATCGTGGAGCTTTATTTTCCGAAATATTTTTACAAATGAGGACTGAATTCGATTCAAATCAGGAAATGATACTTACGGATGAAAATTCGGAAAATTTTAATATACAGTTGGAGATGCACTTCCAGTGAAGAAAAAATTTGTGGCTGGAGGATGTACAAAAGGAACTGAAGCAATCAGGTTTCTTTTATATGACTAAAATGGAGGAGTCTGACAGAGTATCATCGGCTGGAACACACAATTAAAGAAATGTCAGGACCTTAAAATCATTGGACCGGGAGCCGGTAACGGACATGATAAGCCGGCCGGCAAGACAGAATTTCAGACAGGTAAAAACATCTGGATGCCAATGTTATTATGGGGTTAAAGAAACCGAAGGTGCGTACAGAGTCCATGAAAAAACATTTCACATTGAGAAAACAGAAGGTATATAATTTTTACTGAAGCGTCTGTACTGGAACAGGAAGAAGATAAGAAAAGATGAAATCAGGAGGATCCAATTATAGAAATTCGGATGAAAAAAATAGATGATTCCAGAGAATCAGGCTGTTTACTTGTAAATTGAAAGCGCGGAATCTTTTGTAAATCTTAAAAGATATAAGAAATTATTTCCATCAAATGCGGCGAGGATGGGGAAGAGAATCATAAACAGAAATCTATGAAACGAATACAGGATAGCATCTACAAAATTTCTTCCGGGAAACGACTATAAAAAAATATATTTAAATCGGGGATTTACTTGGATCCAATTTGTTTTATGAGGCATTCGAGTATGGTCAGGCACATTTTTTAAAAGCAGTATTTTGAGGTAAAAAAAGTCATATTATAAAAACAGAAGTACAAGAAGGAAAAGTAGAATCTCAGAGGGATTGATTCAGAGAATATAGTTGTAAATTAAAGCCGATGCAGGATTTTTGAATCCTGTATCGGCACATTTTTTAAAAGCGGAGATTCCATAGAGATTTAAAGAAATTTATTTGTTATGGTTCAACAGTGTTTTGATGTCTTCCTCCAGCGTGGTAATCGGTGCAATTCCATAATTTTCCACCAGAAAATTCAAAATATTAGGAGACAAAATGCCGGAAGAGAAGGACCAAGACGAATGTTCTTGATACCCAGGTGCAGAAGCGTTAACAGGATGCAGACGGCCTTCTGTTCGTACCAGGAGAGAACGAAGGAAAGAGGAAGCTCATTTACGGAACATCCAAATGCATCTGCAAGTGCCACAGCAACCTGAATCGCACCATAGGCATCATTACACTGACCCAGATCCATCAGTCGTGGCAGACCACCGATTTCTCCAAGATCGAGATCGTTGAAACGGAATTTTCCGCATGCCAGAGTAAGGACAATACTGTCAGAAGGTGTCTGTTTTACAAATTCTGTGTAATAGTTTCGTCCAGGTTTAGCACCATCACAGCCGGCAACCAGAAAGAAATGACGGATTGCACCTGATTTTACTGCTTCAATTACAGTGTTTGCATGGGACAGGATGGCTGCATGACCAAAACCGGTTGTCACTTTTGTACCGCCATTGATGCCGGTGAGTACCTGATCTTCCTTGTAACCACCAAGTTCCAGCGCTTTTTCAATAACCGGCGTAAAAATCTTTTCTTCTCATCAATATGAACAGCACCGGGGAAGGCAACCATTTCTGTTGTAAATACTCTGTCAGCATAACTGCTTTTTGGCGGCATCAGACAGTTGGTGGTGTAGAGAATCGGAGCTGGAAGATGATCAAACTCTTTCTGCTGATTCTGCCATGCGGTTCCAAAATTCCCTTTTAAGTGTGAGAATTTTTTAAGAGTGGATAGGCATGGGCAGGGAGCATTTCACCATGAGTATAGATGTTGATTCCTTTTCCCTTTGTCTGTTCAAGTAAAAGCTGCAGGTCTTTCAAATCATGTCCGGTTACAACAATAAATGGTCCCTTTTCTATTGTAAAGTGTAACATTGGTTGGTTCTGGTGTCCCATAGGTTTCTGTATTTGCCTTATCAAGAAGTGCCATACACTTCAGGTTGATTTCTCCTACTTTTAGTACTGTAGGAAGCAGTGCATCTGCACTTTCTTCATAACCAATCTTAAATAATGCTTCACAGAAGAAGCGATTCACTTCAGTATCTTCATAATTCAGAACATTTGCATGATATGCATATGCAGCCATTCCACGAATTCGAAAAGAATCAGAGATTTCAAAGAGCGTATATCTTCATTGGCATTCCACAGCTGTTGCATATCGTATTCGTCTGTTTTACCACACGGAGACTGACATTTGCTGCAATCAGGAGCCAGCCTTTCTTTCTCTGCTCTGACTTTTTGTATCATGCTTTCAATTGAAGCATTATCAAAATTGACATTTGTAACTGTAGTAAACAGTCCTTCAATTATGATCTGTCCGGTTCTTTTGGAAATAGCTGTTGTACTATCGACAGCTCTTGCAAGACCAATCAAGGCACCTGTCAGTTCATCCTGTAATCTGGCTGTATCTGCCTTTTTCCGCAGACGCCGGCTTTTCCGGTACAACCGGCGCAGCCAGCCGTCTGCTCGCACTGAAAGCAAAACATTTTATGATCCATTATTGTATTCTCCTTTTTTATTCTATAGTTTTCCCATCAATACTTATCGTTATAACCTGCCATGGTAAGAATTTTCCACTATCCTGAAGCGCCTTTTTTTGCTGCTATCTCCAGACCACCACAGCAAGGAACTTCAGTCACCTACATTATTATCATTTTTTAGTAGTTGTTGTCAAAATGAGCAGCACAAGGGATTTTCTGACATTTCCTTGTTGTACCAAAGGGATTTTACGAAACACAGGATATTTCATATATGATCAATGGTGTTGAGAAAACCCGTACAGTAATCAAGGACGGAAGTTTCCAGTATCTGACAGATGATGCAGGAAATGTAGTAACAGAAGGAGTAGCACTCTTTAGTGGAGATGGTGGAACAGGATTCTTCAATTATATGTATAACGGAATCGTAAATAGTTCTGCAATCGAGATTATCGCATTCCTTATGGTAGTAGGTGGTGCATTTGGTATCATGATCCGTACCAGGTGCGATTGAATCCGGATTGATCGGATTGATCCGTAAGGCAAAGGGAGCAGAAAAACTACTGATTCCGATACTTTTCGTACTGTTTTCTCTTGGTGGAGCAGTTTTCGGAATGGGAGAAGAAGCGCTTCCGTTTACTATGATTCTTTGTCCGTTATTTGTAGCAGTTGGATATGATTCAGTTATCGCAGTTCTTGTTACTTATGTTGCCACACAGATTGGTTTCGGTTCATCTTGGATGAATCCATTCTCTGTAGGTATTGCACAGGGTATTGCAGGTATTGATGTATTCTCCGGTGCAGGATTCCGTATGGTAATGTGGGTCGTATTTACAGCACTCGGCTGTGGAATGACTATGTTCTATGCATCAAAAGATTAAAAAGAATCCGACAATCTCAATCGCATATGAGACGGATGCGTATTTCCGTGAACAGAACGAAAAAACAGGTATTGACGAAGGACATTCCTTTGGTCTTGGACACATTTTAGTTCTTCTGACACTGGCTGCTACCGTAGTCTGGGTAGTTTGGGGAGTTATGACTCAAAAGGGATACTACATGCCGGAGATTGCTACACAGTTCTTTTATTATGGGAATTGTTTCCGGTGTGATCGGAGTTATCTTTAAGCTGAACGATATGAGATTGAATGATATTGCAACTTCTTTCAAAGATGGAGCAAAAGATCTGATCGGTGCAGCCCTTGTCGTTGCTATGGCACAGGGAATCATGCAGGTTCTTGGTGGTTCTGATCCGACAACACCTACAGTTATTAATACAATTATGTATAATATTTCAAATGCATTGTCTGGAGTTTCCGGAGCAGTTGCAGCCGTACTTATGTATCTGTTCCAGTCTGTATTTAACTTCTTCGTTGTATCCGGAACCGGACAGGCTGCCATTACAATGCCGATCATGGCACCACTGTCTGATCTGTTAGGCGTTACGCGTCAGACTTCCGTACTTGCATTCCAGCTGGGTGATGCTTTCACCAACTTGATCGTTCCAACCTCAGGCTGTTTGATCGGTTCCCTGGCAATTGCAAAGATTGAATGGTCCAACTGGATTAAATTTATGTGGAAATTCCTTGGTGTATTAATGATTGGTGCAATTATTACAGTTCTTGTTGCAGTTGGAACTGGATTCTAAAACATACATTTGATAATTGGGAGTGATTTATGATGAAATTAATTCAGAATATTGATGTTTATGCCCCACAGCATCTGGGAAAAAAAGATGTACTTACAATCAATGATAAGATTGTCAAGATTAAAGATGCAGGTTCTATATCCGCAGACGGATTTCTTTCTGAGGCAGAAATGATCAATGGAGAGGGGTTACTTTTTAACTCCGGGATTCATTGATAATCATGTTCATGTACTCGGAGGCGGTGGCGAAGGTGGATTCGCCAATCGTACTCCGGAAGCAACTATGGAAGGACTTACGAAGTTTGGAGTGACAACCGTTGTTGGCTGCCTTGGAACAGATGGAATTGGCCGTGATATGTGCGCACTGGTTGCAAAGACAAAAGGATTGAATGAGCAGGGAATGTCTGCATACTGTTATACGGGCAGTTATCAGATTCCGGTTCACACGTTGACGGACAGTATTGTCAAAGATATTATGATGATTCAGGAAATCATTGGAACGGGAGAAATCGCGATCTCGGATCATCGTTCTTCACAGCCGACTTTCGAGGAATTTGCACGTGTCATTGCGGATACAAGGCTTGGTGGTGTTCTTTCCGGGAAAGCTGGCATTGTAAATGTTCATCTGGGCGATAGTCCGAGATGCTTAGATCTGATTGAACGAGTGGTAGATGAGACAGAGATACCGGCTTCTCAAATACTGCCAACACATATCAATCGAAATGAGATGCTTTTGGCAAGTCGATAGAGTATGCGCTGAAAGGCGGAGCAGTAGACTTTACTGGAAATGAAGATATTGATTATTGGGAAACTATCTGTGATGAGGTACGTGTATGTAATGGTATCAAACGGATGTTAGATGCAGGAGTAAATCCTGACCGCATAACAATTTCTTCTGATGGACAGGGAAGCCTTCCGATGTACAGTAGTGATGGCGAATTCCTTGGAATGGGCGTTGGACAGTCCAGCTGTCTTCTGAAGGAAGTAAAGGAATGTGTATTTAAAACAGAAATTCCTTTAGAAATAGCTATTTCTACAATAAACAGGTGGAGTGGATGGCTGCAATGCGAAGAAACCCTGGAAGCTGATATCAGAAGCGTAAGATCAACACGGAACCGCTGATTACGCATACATATCCGTTAAAAAGGGATTGAAGAGGCATATGAATTGTTCGAAAATAAGAGAGATGGCGTGATTAAAGTAGCAGTGGAATGCTGAGAAACAGGTAAGGAGGCTGAACAATAGTGAGTTTATTACAAGTAATTTTATCGCAGAAAGATCATAAGGGTATTATTGGGATAATCGGAAGAGAGAAAAAACTGATCCGTCCAGAGGGAAACAGGATTGTCAACATTGGTTATGAACTTTATATTCCAATCTCATTGTTTTATACCTTTTATCGAGCAAGTATTAAAGCAAATCACTGTGATGGTTCCGGTTATTTTTTCGTAGTGACTGCAGGTGGCATTTTTTCGGAGCAGCTGACCTTGATCTCGGCAGTTATTATGATGACTTGCCGTGCCACGGATACTGCCGCTGTATATTGAAGAAACGGAGAAAAAGGGAAATCTTATTCATCTTGCGATCTCAGTATATACGATGTTGTCTATTGTTGAGACTTTTGCTGTCTGCGGCAGTTTTGCACTAGCTTATCTGGAAGTTTTATAAAAATAATATAGGCTATTTGAGCGTGAGAAAAAAGCATAGAATTGCTATTGTCTATAATCTGGGAAGCAACTGTTTTATGGGAGAAATCCGTATGCTCTGTTTCTTGCTATTTTTACGAAGTGGGAGTAGATTTTACAAAAATTCTATGATATAAATATGCTTATAGGCAGTGAATTTACTGCAAAGGGAAAATGTGTGATCAGTCTTATGCTGACCAGACTGGATATCAATTAATACAATCTTGTTTATGAAATATAAAAAGAAATGTAATTCAGATGAAACCGGGCGTCTCTGTTGGAATATGACAGCGTATGCAAGAAAATGAAGAAAAAAGGTCTGAATCAATTCGGATAGTGCTTTTATAAAAATAAATGATCTCATTGAGTAAGAGCAATGGGGCATTTATGTAGATGCTATCTATCGTGTTTCTGATTTTGGGGCATTGAAAAAAATTGTTATATTGATGAAAATAAGATTGACTTTGAAGGAATTATTCAGAGTATAAAATTATGGTTACAGATTTTTACAAAAGGAGCATCCTGACCGAACATTATGGAGATTCTGGATTTGATGATGTTCAGCGTGATGTTTCAACAGATATACAATATTGCGGACAGTATGATCGCAGGAAAATTTGCCGGGGAGGATGCGCTGGCGGTGGAATGAAGGAGCCTCCTATCCGATCGACAGTTATTTTTATGACGTGTTTTTGCTGTGGGAATGAATCTTGGTGCGTCGGTAATATGTATCCATGATTATTTGGCGCAGGTGACCGAAAAGGTGTGAAGCGTGCAGTAACGACAACATTTTGCTCAGAATATTTCCTCACTGGGACTTGCAGCTGTACTTACTGTCTGGGGATATTTTTTTCTGTGGGAAATATGATGGAATGATTGAAGGAAAGCAAGACAGAAGCAGTTTATTATCAATGACTGTAAAAGTTATGCCAGCGAGGTTGAAAAAATGGGACAGATAACGATCAGAGAACTGGAGAATATGGATTTTTTTAAAGAAATACCAAAGGATATTCTGCAGAATCTGCTTAATGAAAGTAAGGTTGTTTCATATAAGAAAAAGGAAGTGATTTTTCATTCACGCAGCAGAACGAAAACAGTATATTTTCGTATATTCTGGGGAAGTGATGCTTTACAATCTGACCAAGCACGGAAATAGAAAGGTGATTTTTATCCTGGGAAAAGGACAGCTTTTTAAATCAGAGTATTGTAAGCAAAAAGCCAAATGCACTTTTTTGTGAGGCTGCCTGTCCAGTGAAGGTAATAGAAATTGCAGAAGAACAATTCCTTCAGCTTATGGAGCAGAGCCATGCTTTTAACAAGAGCTGTTCTGAGAGAATATGAAAGAAATCTCTGGCGAATGGGTCACCAGTTAAAAAATACGACCGGAAACATGCAGATGGAGCGAAAAATAGCTGCAAAATTATGGAAGCTAGGTCGTGATTTTGGTGTAGATACGGAAGATGGGGTGATGATAGATATTGATCTTACTATTACCCTGATGGCGGACTTAGTTGGTGCACCAAGGGAAAATGTTTCCCGTGCCTGTAAAGTTCTTACGGACAGAGGTTTGATTCGTTATGGTAATAAGCGGTTTATATTGACAGATTCTGATGGTCTTGCAGAATTTTATAAAATGTGATTATGAGAAAGGGGTATCTGATGGGAAAACGACTCAACAGTGATGAGATGCAGAAGATTTTTGAAATTTTGCAGAAATCGTATGATATCTATGGACCGAAAAATTTACCGGGGAACAGGATGCTTTTCAGATACAGATATAGTTCGTTATGGTTTGCTGAACAGCTGGGAAGAACTTGTCTGGGAATCAGAAGTCGGATTACAGTTTTAAGGAAGTGCTGTTTCCGGTTTCAGAGACAATTCTTTATTTTACGGAGAATGAGACAAAAACCGCAGATGGAGCGGCAAGACAGAGATTGGTTTTTTTGAAAAGCTGTGATTTTCATGCTTTGAAACGTCTGGATGAGATATACCTGAAAAACGGTGCAGAGGATTATTATTACAGAAGAATGCGGGAAAATACAGTTTTTGCTGTGATGGGTTGTAAAGAATCCGGAAAAAATTGTTTCTGTGTAAGTATGGGGACAAATCGTTGTGAAGAATATGATATGTATATTTTTCAGGATGAAAAGGGCTGTTATATGGAACTGAGATACAGAGAACTGGAAGAATTATTATGGGATTATGGACAGGATGCACAGGAGAAACTGACTTTTGTGGAAAAGAATGAGATACATGTAGAGATTCCAGAGAAACTCCCAGATGCAATTCATCAGATCCTATGTGGCAGGAATATGGCAGCCGCTGTATTGGCTGTGGTCGCTGCAATTTTGTCTGTCCGACATGTACCTGTTTTACTATGCAGGATATTTTTTTATAAAGACAATCCAAAGGCTGGAGAGCGACGCCGCGTATGGGCTTCCTGTCAGGTGGATGGATATTCTGACATTGCCGGTGGACACAGCTTCCGTCAGAGCCAGGGCGAAAGAATGCGCTTTAAAGTATTACATAAAATTTCAGATTATAAGAAAAGATTTGGATACCATATGTGCGTTGGCTGCGGACGTTTGAAAATGTCTGTCCGGAATATATTTCCTATGTTGCATGTCTTCAGAAACTGAAAGAAAAAGGAGGAAAAATAAGATGACAAATGAATATATTCCTTTCTTATCTAAGATAAAAAGAAATTGTAAAGCATAGAGACAGAATATACATTTCGTATGACATATGTGGGTGAAGTAAAACCAGGACAGTTTTTTGAAGTTTCTATTCCTAAATATGGTGAGGCACCGATTTCTGTCAGTGGCATAGGAGAAGATTATGTTGATCTGACAATACGTAAGGTTGGTAAGGTAACCGGAGAGATTTTTGAATTAAATGAGGGAAGCAGCTTTTTTATGCGTGGTCCTTATGGGAACGGGTTTGAAACAGGAGAATTATCAGGGAAAAGAGCTGATCGTGGTAGCTGGTGGGAACAGGAGTATCTCCTGTGAGAGGTGTGATCAGTTACTTCGGTGAGCATCCGGATGAGGTAAAAAATTACACACGATCCTTGGGTTTAAATCGCCGTCAGATATTTTGTTCCGTGAGGATCTGAAAATCTGGGAACAGCAGATGGATTTGATTCTGACGGTGGACTCATCCGATGTCCCTTTCTATAGAACGGGGCTTGTTACAAAATATATTCCGGAACTTGAACTTGATAATATTCATGAAACTGTAGCTATTGTTGTCGGACCACCGGTCATGATGAAATTTGCAGTAGCAGAGCTTTTAAAGCTGGGAATGAAAGAAGAACAAATTTGGATATCACAGGAAAGAAAAATGTGTTGTGGACTTGGTAAATGTGGCCATTGCCGAATGAATGACACCTATATTTGTCTGGATGGTCCGGTATTCTGTTATTCAGAAGGTAAAAACTGTTTGATTAGGGAGGAAAATATAATGGATATCAATACAAAGAAACTGAAGAAAAATGCCTTCCGTGTATCAAAGGTCCGTGGGCTTACGGCTTCCAGAGTGCGTGTTCCGGGAGGCTGCTGTAATGCGGATGTCATGCAGCAGGTAGTAGATATTGCCAGAAAATATGGAAATTACCAGATTCATCTTACCACCCGTCAGGGATTTGAAATTGAAGGAATCCATATGGAAGATATGGATAAAGTTAATGAGATGCTTCAACCGATCATTGATAATCTTCAGATCAATCAAAATGAAGCAGGTACCGGGTATCCGGCATCAGGAACCAGAAATGTCTGTGCATGTATCGGAAACAGAGTCTGTCCTTTTGGAAATTATAATACAGCAGTCTTTGCAAAGAGAATTGAAAAAGCTATATTTCCTAATGATCTTCATTTTAAAATTGCACTTACAGGTTGTGCTAATGACTGTATCAAGGCGAGAATGCATGATTTTGGAATTATTGGTATGACAGAGCCACAATATGACCCTAACCGCTGCGTTTCCTGTGGTGCATGTGTAAAAGGCTGTGATAAGCTTTCGGTGGATGCATTAAAGATGGAAAACTACCGGATCGTGCGCAATGAGGAAAATGTGTGGGATGTGGCGTCTGCGTGACAAAATGTCCGACCAGAGAATGGACCAGAAGTGCAAAAAATACTATCGTCTGACACTTATGGGACGAACAGGAAAGAAAAATCCACGTCTGGGAGAAGATTTTCTGATCTGGGCAGATGAAGACACCATCATCAAAGTTATCCTGAATACCTATAAATTTGTGAAAGAATATATTGATCCAAATGCGCCTGGCGGTAAGGAACATGTGGGGTATATTATTGACCGTGTGGGTTTTGCAGAATATAAAAATGGGCATTGGATGGTGTAGAGCTTCCACCTGAAACAATCGTGAAAGACAATATTTACTGGAGCGGTATATATTACAGATAATTCAGGTTTGCTGCATGGATATGCTTTGAATCAATATTCTATTGTATGGGATTCGCACAAAAGAAAAGAGGAAGATCAGAAATATGAGACAGGAAAATAGAGAAATAAAAGAGTTTCATGAAATCATAGAAGTTATGAAAAACTGTGATGTGTGCAGACTGGCACTTAACGATGATGAGTATCCATATATTTTACCATTGAATTTTGGAATGGAAATAGTTGATGGAAAGGTTAATCTGTATTTTCACAGTGCTCTTGAAGGTTATAAAGCAGACCTTATTAAAAAAGATAACAGAGCGTCATTTGAAATGGATTGCAAACATCAGCTTCAGTATTTTGAGAAAAAAAGGTTACTGTACAATGGCATATGAAAGTGTGATTGGCAGAGGACGCATTAGAATTCTTGATGAAGAAGAAAAATGGATGCACTAAAGAAACTTATGGATCATTATCATATGGGAAAAGATGCTTATTTTAATCCAGCAGCAATTTCAGAACACTTGTATACGTTTTGGAGGTAGAAAAATGACAGGAAAAAGAAAGAAACCGAAGTAATAGAATCGTTTTCAATAAAAGCCGATGCAGGATTTTGGGATCCAGTATCGGCTTTGTTGATTTTATAAAGATTTTGAAAAAATTTATTTGCTATGGTTCATCAGCGTTCTGATATCTTCTTCCGGTGTGGTGATCGGTGCAATACCATAATTTTCCACCAGATAGTTCAGAATATTAGGAGACAAAAACGCCGGAAGAGAAGGGCCAAGACGGATGTTTTTGATACCCAAGATGCAGAAGGGTTAATAGAATGCAGACGGCCTTCTGTTCATACCAGTGACAGGATGAAGGAAAGCGGGAGCTCATTTACGGAACATCCAAAGGCGTCGCAAGTGTCACGGCAACCTGGATTGCGCCATAAGCATCATTACACTGCCCCATATCCATCAGTCGTGGCAGACCACCGATTTCTCCCAGATCGAGATCATTGAAACGGAATTTTCCACATGCCAGGGTGAGAACGATACTGTCAGAAGGCGTCTGCTTTACAAATTCTGTATAATAATTCCGACCTGGCTTAGCGCCATCACAGCCTGCAACCAGGAAGAAATGGCTGATTTCGCCTGATTTTACAGCTTTTATTACAGTATCTGCATGGGACAGGATGGCTGCATGGCCAAAACCGGTTGTCACTTTTGTACCGCCGTTGATACCTGTGAGTATCTGATCTTCTTTGTAACCGCCCAGTTCCAGTGCTTTTTCAATGACTGGTGTGAAATCTTTTCTTCTCATCGATATGAACAGTGCCTGGGAAAGCAACCATTTCTGTTGTAAACACTCTGTCAGTATAGCTGCTTTTTGGAGGCATCAGACAGTTGGTGGTGTAGAGAATCGGAGCCGGAAGATGATCAAATTCTTTCTGCTGATTCTGCCATGCGGTTCCGAAATTTTCCTTTTAAGTGAGAGAATTTCTTTAAAAGTGGATAGGCATGGGCAGGGAGCATTTCACCATGAGTATAGATGTTGATTGCCTTTCCCCTCTGTCTGTTCAAGCAAAAGCTGCAGGTCTTTCAGATCATGTCCGGTCACGACAATAAAAGGCCCTTTCTCTATCAGTGAGTGTAACATCGGTTGGTTCTGGCGTCCCATAAGTTTCTGTATTTGCCTTATCAAGAAGTGCCATGCACTTCAGATTGATTTCTCCTACTTTCAATACAGTAGGGAGCAGACTCTTCCGCACTTTCTTCATATCCAATCTTAAATAATGCCTCGCGGAAGAAGCGGTTGATTTCGGTATCTTCATAATTTAGAACATTTGCATGATAGGCATAAGCAGCCATTCCGCGAATCCCGAAAAGAATAAGAGACTTCAAAGAACGGATATCTTCATCGTCATTCCAAAGTTGTTGCATATCGTATTCGTCTGTTTTACCGCATGGTGACTGACATTTGCCGCAGTCAGGAACCAGTCTTTTTCTTTTTCAGCTCTGACTTTTTGTATCATATTTTGATTGCGCATCATCAAAGCTCACATTTGTAACGGTAGTAAACAGCCCTTCGATTATGACCTGCCGGTTCTTTTGGAAATAGTTTCTGCGCCATCGACAGCTCTTGCCAAGACCGATCAACGCACCCGTCAGTTCATCCTGCAATTTAGCTGTATCTGCCTTTTTTCCACAGACGCCGGTATTTCCTGTGCAGCCGGTACACCCGGCTGTCTGCTCACACTGAAACAAAACATTTTCTTATCCATTATTGTATTCTCCTTTTTTATTCTATAATTTTTCCATCAATACTTATCGTTATAACCTGCCATGGGTATGAATTTTCCACTATCCTGAAGTGCTTTTTTTGCTGCCATCTCCAGACCACCACAGCATGGAACTTCCATTCTTACAATTGTCACACTTTGAATGTTGTTGTTTTGAATAATCTCGGTCAGTTTCTCACTATAATCCACCTGATCTAATTTTGGACAACCAATTAAAGTTACCTTATTTCGAATAAAATCCTGATGAAAGTTTGCATATGCGTAAGCAGTACAATCGGCTGCGATTAAAAGTTTTGCGCCGTTAAAATATGGTGCACTTGACAGGTGCCAGCTTAATCTGTACTGGCCAGTTCTGAAGTTTGGATAGCTGACCTGCGCTTGGAGTTGATTTTATGGTTTGATGTTTCGGATCGCTGAATCTGCATACTTTTAGAACCAGGACAGCCGGTGTGTGCAGACATTGCCTGATTTTTGGCAAATACTTTTTTCTGTGCTTCTTTTACAGCCTCTTCATCATATGCAGGTGCTTCCCGTTCCTCAAAGGAAATGGCACCTGTGGGACACTCCGGGAGGCAATCCCCTAGTCCGTCACAGAAATGTTCTCTCACCAGTTCGGCTTTTCCGTTGATGATATCAATGGCGCCCTCGTGGCAGGCATCTGCACAGGCGCCACAGCCATTGCATTTTTCTTTATCGATCCGAATAATTCTTCTTATCATTTTTTACCTCCGTCAATAGCATTTAACTTTTGTTTCTGTCGGCATTATAGTATGATAAATACAACTTGTATGTTTGATTTCCAACAGGAGGAATGATTTTTGGAAAAAATATTTACCCATTTTAAACAACAGTCCATTTTCTTTACAGGCCTTACTGATAACGAGATATTATCTATACTGCATTGTGTAAAGCAACAATAGTTTAAAAAAACGAGATTCATATATTTTCAGAGCAGGGGATTCTACCGAGGTAATGGGACTTGTGGTGTCCGGCTGCGTTCTTGTTATTCAGGAAGATCTTTGGGGGCATCGGAATATTCTGTCGAAATGTCATACCGGTGATTTTTTTGGAGAACCATATGCAGCAAGCCCGGGGCTGTTTCTGAATATCAGTGTGGTAGCAGATGAAGATTGTGAAATTGTTTTTCTAAATGTCCAGAGGCTTGCTGGTTACTTGTTCAACTGCATGCGAGCATCATCAGAAGTTGATTCGTAACCTGGTCAGTGTTTTGGCCAATAAGATATTAATCCTAAACGACAAAATTACACATGTGGGTAAGCGAACGACAAGAGACAAACTATTGTCCTATCTGTCGGCAGAGTCTATCAGTCAGTCGTCGTTGTCTTTTGATATTCCCTTTGACCGACAGCAATTGGCAGACTATCTTTGTATTGATCGTGCGGCAATGTCTACGGAGATATCAAAATTACAAAAAGATGGTTTTATAAAAACACGAAATCTGCTTCCGGACAAAAAGTGGAGGTTATTGATAATGTCAAAAGATGAGTATTTAATCACGGATGTGCCTCTTAAAGCGCTGACGGTTTTTGCAATGCCAATGATTCTCGGCAGCTTTTTTCAGCAAATATACAATATGGCTGACTCCATCATTGTCGGTCAATTTGTTGGTTCCTCTGCACTGGCAGCTGTCGGTGCCTGTGCAGCGTTGACAAATGTATTTATTTGTGTAGCATTGGGAGCCGGTGTAGGTGCGGGCGTGCTTGTGAGCCGCTATTTCGGTGCCAGGAAGTATGGAAAAATGAAAACCATCGTGTCAACGTCTTTGCTTAGTTTTTAATTTTAAGCATAGCCCTTGGTGTTTTTGGCTTTTGCTTTTCTCACTCGATGATGAGTGTTTTACAAACACCCGTTGATATACTGGATGACGCAGTGCTGTATTTGCGGGTTTATTTTGTGGGCTTTCCGTTTTGTTTATGTATAATATTCTTTCAACGATGTAATACAGAAAAATTAGTAAAAGGCATAGCAGAAGAGTGTCAGGTCGATTTGATTGATGCTGTAAAACAGCCAGATGCAGATCTGAGCAGTTATGATACGATTGGGTTTGCATCAGGAATCTATTCTTCAAAATTTCATCAGTCGATATTGGGATTTGCAGAGAAGAATCTACCGGACGACAAAAGATATTTCTGATCTGTACTTATTAAGAACATCAATAAGAGTCAGAAAATAAAGAAATTAGAAAACAGAAACGCAGATTACAGCGTAGTATCTCTCGTTCTTACGAGAAAAATAAAAAGGAGAAAGTTACTGTAAAACAAATAATGTAATCAAAAGAAAAACTTTTATTAAAACGAAATCACAGATTAACAAACATCCGTAAAAACTATTTGAATCAGACCATATCTGAGATCATAAATCGAAAACCAAGATTTATATGTATTGAAGATCTGAATGTCAGCGGAATGATGAAAAACAGACATTTATCCAAAGCAGTCCAGGAACAGGGATTTTTTGGTTTAGAAAACAGCTTGAATATAAGTGCAGTGATAAAGGATCCAGCTTATTGTGGCTGATCGGTTTTATCCATCATCAAAAGCTTTGCAGCTGTTGTGGAAACATCAAAAAAAGATTTTGAAGTTATCTGACAGAGTTTATAGATGTGAGTGTGGGAATATGATTGACAGAGATTTCCAGGCATCTATAAATCTCAAGACTTATGGAGAAAAATTTGCAAGCTGACACTGAAACGTTAATGCAAATATGTACGGATACGTTAGTCCGAATTTACGCCTATGGAGAGTACAAGAACTTGTGAGTAGATTGATATTTATATCATCAAAAGCATACTC
>VOFG01003860.1_pt1 | contig 29437 bp, 38 predicted proteins | sample 5384171 | NCBI WGS metagenome assembly VOFG01 (sample SAMN12384726, study PRJNA508395) | human gut metagenome | isolation source: healthy gut F | host: Homo sapiens
TCTTCCAGGATCTTGTTCAGCTCGTGCATAAAGCTGTTGATGTCCTTGAATTGCCGGTAGACCGACGCGAAGCGCACATAGGCGACCTCGTCGAGCGGCTTCAGCCGATCCATGACCAGCTCGCCGATCTGCGTGGTCGAGACCTCGCGGTCAAGCGAATTCTGGATGACCTGCTCAATCTCGTCCGCCGCCGCCTCGAGATCGGCCATGCTGACCGGACGCTTTTCGCAGGCGCGGAGCATTCCGTTCAAGACCTTATTGCGGTCGAAGGACTGACGGCTGTTGTCGCGCTTGATCACGACCATTGGCAGGCTCTCCACCGTCTCATAGGTCGTAAAGCGCTTCTGGCAGGACAGGCACTCTCTTCTTCTGCGGATGCTCTGGCCGTCCTCGGGTGGCGAGGAATCCACGACCTTGCTCTCCGAATACCCACAATACGGACATTTCATAACGGTTCTCCTCCCGTCGGCAAACATTTTTATACATTATATCAAAAAAAGCGCCTGCATGTCCAGTACATACCGGAAAAAACTCGCTTTTCGCGCCGAAAAAATCCCTTACAGCCAGTCCTCGACGATCTCGCGCAGAGACCGGCGTCACGGCTCCGTCCGCCAGCTGCGTCAGCAGCTGCATGATACGCTCGGACTGCTCGTGATATCCGGCAGCGCCGCGTAGTCCTCGCAGCCGTCCGACACACAGCGGATTGCCGCGCCGAAGCTTGTTGTGTTTTCGTCCGGCGTCTCCAGCCGGCAGTATTCCAGCCGAAGCCGCCTTCCGTCCTGTGCGGCCGCCCTGCGTTCGTAGATCCGTTCTTCTCTCTGCATTATTCATCGCCTCCGGGCTTATTGAAGCACAGGCTGCACGAAAATGAAATGAAAATGTTTCGTGGTTTTCGACATTTCCATAAAACTTTTCGGAAATTTCCCAGTCGTAGTGCAAAACTTTGCATCCGTGCTTGTCGAAAGTACCTGTCTGCCGATCTGTGGAAAGTGCGGGTTCCTCCGACTTCTGTGCGGGTGTATTCTTCAATTCTCCCAACGCACCCGGACAGCGGGTCTTTTCACGCTGCGCTGCGCCATTTTTCCTTGGAATACGTCAGTATTCCTGCGAAAAATGTCTTGCTCAACGCAAAAATTCCTCGCTGCCGGTCACATTGGGAGTTCTCAGATACACCTAGGGAAAATACTCCCTTCCGGCCGGGCTGTGCCGGAGATTCTGCGTTCGAGGTGTTCCATGAAGCTTCCCAAGCCAATAAAGCGGATCATTTCCGAGGTGCCCGGACTGGATATCCCGGCCTGCGCGGGAAACGCATCCTACTTTCTGCTGCTGTCTCTGTTTCCGCGATCCTGCTGCTGTCCGTGCTGCAATACATCCCGTGTGACTGGCTCCGGCGGCGGCTGATCTGCATGGGCTATACGCTGCTGACCATGGTCGCGCTGCTGCTGACGCTGCTGCTGAACGTGTTCGGCAAGCGCATCCTCGACCTGCTTCAGCTGCACGATCTCCGGCTCTATCTTCCCCTGTCCGGGCTTTTGAAGCACATGCACCTGTACTCTCTGGTGCTGCTCACCGTCTTTTTTCGCCGCGCTCTATCTCTTCCTTCAAACCGGAGGGAGCGCTTCCTCTATGTGCTGCCCGGCGCGCTGGCCGCAGCGGCGGCGTGGCTCGGCTTTTTCTGCGGCGTTTTCCGCCTACGTCAATCACTCAATCACTATTCTGCGCTCTACGGCAGTCTGAGCACCATTCTGCTGACCATGATCTGGCTGTATGTCTGCCTCTCGATCCTTTTCTACGGCGCTTATCTCAATCAGCTGCTCTCCCGCGTCTGGAAACGGCGGGGCCGCAGCCGTCGTGCAGCCGCCGGAGCAGGATGCTCCCTAGGGTGTATCTGAAAGCTTTTCAACGCCCCCGGACAGCTGGCCTTTTTCGCGGCGCGCATTCTGCCGGAGCCGTTCGGCCATTTTCTGAAAGGAGCCTCATTCTATGCCGAAATCGAAAACGCACCGCAGGGCGCGGTCTGTCCCGCAAAGCTCTCCCCGGTTCTGGCGCTGGTGATCTGCCTGATCGCGGCGTTTTTGGCGCTGCGCGATCCGGGAAGCCATGCGGCGCTGCCCGTCTCCATGGACGACATTCCCGCCTATTCCGGCGAGGCCTACGTCGAGATCAACGGCGGCGAGCCGTTCTTCACCGAGTCCGACTGGACGACCGACGCCTTTGAGACCTACAGCGAGCTGGACGAGCTGGGCCGCTGCGGCGTCGCCTATGCGAACATCTGTCAGGAGATCATGCCGACCGAGCCGCGCGGCAAGATCGGCAGCGTCAAGCCCCTCCGGCTGGGCACACCATCCGCTACAACGGCCTCGTCGAGGAATTACCTCTACAACCGCTGCCACCTGATCGGCTATCAGCTTGCCGGAGAGAACGCCAACCCGAAAAATCTCATCACTGGCACGCGCTACCTCAACACGACCGGAATGCTACCGTTCGAGAACGAGGTCAACGACTATGTGGACGAAACGGACAATCACGTCCTCTACCGCGTCACGCCGGTCTTTGAGGGCAACGATCTTGTCGCCTCCGGCGTCCTGATGGAGGCGTATTCCGTGGAGGACGAGGGCGTGGGCGTTCAGTTCTGCGTCTACTGCTACAATGTCCAGCCCGGCGTGGTCATCGACTACGCCACCGGCGACAGCCGCCTTGCCTCCGACGCAGACTGAGCCGTCCGCATCGTGTACAGACCGTCTCAGACGCGCAAACGGCGCGGCCCGAAATTGGGCCGCGCCGGTTTTTCATATTTCCGTTTTTTCCATTCCGCCGAGGAGCTTCGTCCTGCGGAGCAGATAATAGCCGAGGCCCGTGAGGTCGGCCAGCGCCCAGCCGATGGGAATGGCCGCCCAGATGCCGACCTCGCCCAGTGTTCCCGCCAGCGCATAGGCCAGCGCCACGCGCGTCCCGAGCGAGATCACCGTCAAAACGACCGACATGCCGGGGCGCTTGACCGCGCGGTAGAAGCCATAGAGCAGGAACAGGCAGCCGATCCCCGCATAGAACGCGCCCTCCACGCGCAGATAGCGCACGCCCGCCGCAAGCACCTCCGTCTCCCCAGCCTGCACGAAGATGTGCATGAGCGGATGGGCAAAGATGCAGACCAGCGCGGAGAGCACGACGGAAAATCCGGCGCTGAGCAGAAGCGCCTGACGGAAGCCTGCGGAGCCGCTCCGTCCGGCCCGCGCCGAAGTTCTGCGCCACAAACGTGGAGAATGCATTGCCGAAATCCTGCACCGGCAGATAGGCAAAGGTGTCGATCTTGACGGCAGCGGCAAAGGCCGCCATTGTGATGGGGCCGAAGCTGTCCACCAGCCGCTGAATGAGCAGAATGCCGAAGTTCATGGCGGACTGCTGCGCGCAGGTGAGCATCGAGAGGTCGAGCAGCTCCCGCAAAATTTCTCTCCGGAAGCGAAGCTCCGCCCGCGACGGAAGAAATTCCCGGCAGCGCAGGGAACGTGTAGGCCAGCAGGCCGAGGCCGGAGACGTACTGCGCAAACACGGTCGCGGCGGCCGCGCCCGCAATGCCCCAGTGAAAGACCAGCACGAACAGCAGGTCAAGCCCGATGTTCAAAAGTGCGGAAATCCCGAGAAACCAGAGCGGCGCGACGGAATTTCCGACCGCGCGCAGCAGGCACGCGAAGAAATTATAAACGGAGGTCGCAAGCAATCCGGCAAAAATAATCAGAAGATAGGTGCGCATATCGGCGGCAAGCTCCGCCGGGATCTGCAAAAACAGCAGGATTTCATCGAGGAACAGATAGACCGCCGCGTTCAGCAGCAGCGTCACGCCGAGGATCAGCCCCAGCGCGTGCGCAACGGACCAGATGTTGTAGCCGAACACACACGGCAGGCTCAGCACAAGCAGCAGCACGCAGTTGACGGCGGCGGCCTTCTTCCGGCTCCAGCCGAAGGTATCCATGCAGATGGCGAGGATGTTCTCGAAAACGGCAATCACGGTGGAGAAGCTCGCGAAGATCATGAACAGGAAGAACAGCGTCCCCCAGAATCGCCCACCCGCCATGTTGACAAAGACGTTCGGAAGCGTCTGGAAAATGAGCGCCGGGCCGTCGTTCGGCTCCAATGCCGAAGGTGAAGCACGGCCGGGAAAATGATGGTGCCCGCCATCAGCGCCACGAAGGTGTCGAGCACACAGATGCGCACGGCTTCGCCGGGCAGGGTGTGCTCGTCGCTCATGTAGCTTCCGAAGATCTCCATGGCGGCGATGCCGAGGCTCAGGGTAAAGAACGCCTGATTCATGGCCGCCGTGACCGTCGCGCCGAGTCCGTTTTCCCGGATCCCATCGAGCGACGGCACCAGATAGAACGCATCCCCTCCGCCGCGCCGGGCAGCGTCAGACTGTGAACAGCCAGCAGCACGATCAGTGCCAGCAGCGCCAGCATCATGAGCTTGGAGACGCGCTCAAGGCCGTTTTGCAGGCCGAAGCTGCAAACAAAGAAGCCCGCAATGACGACAAGCTCCGTCCAGAGGCCCATCTGGCCGGGGTCTGCCAGCATTTCGCCAAAAACATTGCCGATGGCCTCGGCGTCCATGCCGCTGGAACGCGCCGGTGAGGAACTTGCCGAAGTAGCTGACCATCCAGCCGGAGACGGTGGTGTAGTACATCATCAGCAGGTAGCAGCCGAGCAGGCAGAACCAGCCGTGGATGTGCCACTTCTGTCCGGGCTTTTCCAGCTTGCGGTAGGCCAGCACGGCGCTTTTGCGTCCTGCGCGGCCGACGGCCAGCTCCATCGTCAAAACCGGCACGCCCATGACCAGCAGGCAGACCAGATACAGGAGGACAAAGAGTCCGCCGCCGTATTTGCCGGTGACATAGGGAAAGCGCCAGACATTGCCGATGCCGATGGCGCAGCCCGCGCTGACGAGCAGAAACCCGAGGCGGGAACAGAAGGATTCGCGCTGCATGATAAAAACCTGCCTTTGAAGAGTAAGCGGCAATTATTGTAGTGGATTTTCCGCCGTTTTGCAAGCCGAAAAATGGGAAATACGCCCATAGCGCCGAAATGCCCGCCAAAAAGGCGGGCATTTGTCTGTCAAAACCTCGCAGCGCACGGCGGGCATAAAGCGCTTTTCTGCTGCGCCTGCTCAATCGAGCACCGGCTGTCAGTTTGGAGCGTCCTTCGCGTCGAAGCACATCCAGAGCTGCTCCTTCGTGACCTTCTCCTCCGCAAGGTTTTCCGGAAGCTCCTCGCGGCTGAACCAGCGGCTCTCCGTCGTTTCGAGCTTCTCCCGAAAGCTGCCGCCCGTCCTGAAAGACGGCGGCGCGGGTATCGACCTTCGGCGTCTGATAGCCGGTCTCACAGCAGAAGAGGTCCCTTGCCTTTTCCACGGAGATATCCGCCTTGCAGGCGATCATTTCCGCCGCGATCTCCCGCAGGCGGGTGTAGCGCTCGAGGTCGTAGGGGTCCTTTCCGTAGGTAAGGCCCGCCTGCGCCAGCGCCTGAATCTCCACGGCCCAATCGACCCAGCGGTCACGTTCGTTCATAGACTCTCCCCATTCACGCACTGCCCGAGCACCTGCCCGATCGGCTCCCGGAAGATCAGGTTTGCATAGCCGTCATAGGGCGTCTCGTCGCGGCTGATGAGCACGAGGCGGTCGCCGCCGGAATAGCGCAGCAGCCCGGCCGCCGGGTAGACCGTCAGGGACGTTCCACCGACAATCAGCACGTCCGCCTCCGCGATGGCGCGGACGGCGCCCTTGATCGTTTTCTCGTCCCAGCCCTCCTCATAGAGCACCACGTCGGGCTTGATGAGTCCGCCGCAGGCGCAGTGCGGCACGCCGCCGCTGTCCCGGATAAACTCCGCGGAATAGGACTTGCCGCATTTCGTGCAGTAGTTGCGCCAGATCGAGCCGTGCAGCTCGTAGACGTTTTGCTTCCTGCCTTCTGGTGCAGGCCGTCGATGTTCTGCGTCACGATGGCACGGAGCTTTCCCGCCCGCTCCAGCGCGGCCAGCGCCCGGTGCGCGGCGTTCGGCTCCGCCTCCAGCGGGCCAAGCATTTTATCGCGGTAAAACCGGTAGAAATACTCCGTATGCTGATAGAAAAACGTATGGCTCAGGATCGTTTCCGGCGGGTATTCAAACTTCTGGTGGTAAAGCCCGTCCGTGCTGCGGAAATCCGGGATGCCGGATTCCGTGGACACGCCCGCGCCGCCGAAAAAGACGATATTGTCACTTGCTTCGATCCAGGTTTTTAGGGTCTCGATCTCGGAATTGCGCATCTTCAGCCTCCAGCTCCGCAATGAATTTTTTTCTCTGCGCGGGTCTTGTATGGGAAGCGGAGCTTCCCGAACATATCCGGGCGGCAGCGCATCGTGCGCAGGATCGCCTGCTTTTTGCGCCACCGGTCCACCATCGCGTGGTTTCCCGAAAGCAGCACCTCCGGCACGCGCAGCCCGTGCCACTCGTCCGGACGGGAATACTGCGGGTATTCGAGCAGGCCGTCCCAGTGGCTCTCGTCCGTGAAGCAGACCTCGTCTCCGAGGACGCCCGGCACCAGACGGCAAACGGCGTCGGCAATGCACATCGCGGGAAGCTCGCCGCCGGTCAGGACGAAGTCGCCGACGGAGATCTCCTCATCCACGCACTCGTCAGAAAGCGCTGATCGACGCCCTCATAGTGTCCGCAGACCAGAATGATGTTTTCGCAGCTGTCGCGCAGCTGCCGCGCCTTCTCCTGATCGAACACCGCCCCGCACGGAGAAAGGAAGATCGTATGCACCGGCGCGCCGATCTCATCGCAGATGGCCGTCCAACAGTTGTAGAGCGGATCGCACTGCAAAATCGCACCGCGTCCGCCGCCGTAAGGGTAATCATCCACCTGATTCTGCCGGTTGGTCGTGTAGTCCCGGATCTGGTGGGTGTGGATCTCGATCAATCCATTCCTCTGTGCGCGGCCAAGGATGCTTTCCTGCATCATGGCGTCCACCGAGGTGGGAAAAAGCGTCATAATGTCAAATCTCATCGGTGCGCATTCCTTTCGATCAGCCGGACGCGGATATAGCCCTCGTCCGGATCACGCTCCAGAATAAACTCCGGAACGGCGGGAATGAGGTATTCATGCGCGCCCTTGACGACGTAGACGTCGTTTCCGGGCCGCTGAAGAATTTCCGTGACCTTGCCGATCGTCTCGTCTCCGCAGAGCACCTTCAGGCCGATCAGGTCGGCAATGAACATCGCGCCCTCGGGCAGCTGCGCGTCCTCGCGCCGGATGCAGACCGTCTGCCCGCGCAGACGCGCAGCGGCGTCCACGTCGTCGATCCCCTCCAGCTTCATCAGCACGCAGGTCTTCTGCACGCGGCTGGACACGACGCGGCAGGGCTTTCCGCCCAGATAGATCGTATCAAAATCGAGCAGGAACTCGGGATCGTCGGCCCACGGCATGATTTTCAGCTCTCCGCGCACGCCGTGCGTGCTGACGATCTGACCGGCTTCCAGAAACGGCTTTTTCATGGCGTTTCCTCCAAATTGTAATCCAATTGCCTATAGTATAGCGTTTTTTCACGCCGCCCGCAAGGGTCAGAAAAGTGGTTTCCCCACGCATCCGTCGCTCCGCGGGCCATATCATTTCTGCACCAGCCGGTGCGGGATGCCTCCGGCGCATCGAAAACAGGCTGAACATCGCCCCTACGGGCGCAGTCCGTATAAGAAAAGGGGAGACGGCGCACCGTCTCCCTGCCGCATGTAAGGCTCAGCAGCCGCAGCCGTTGTTGTCGCAGCCGCAGCCGCAGCTGCCGTTATTGCCAAGGCCGAAGATGAGGATCAGAATAATGATCCACCACCAGCTGTTTCCAAATGCATAGATGCCCGAAGAGTTGCAGGACATAAACAATAACCTCCCAGAATTCCAGAATCAGCGCGGCGTTTCTCGCCCGCTCATTCCATGTTATGCCGGAGGCCGCAAATGGTGATTGCGTCAGTCAAAAGCTCCTCGAGCCGCCCGAAGCGGTAGCCCAGCGCCTCCCATTTGCCGATCAGCTCGTCGAGAATGGCGGCGTTGGTCTGCGACGTGCTGTGCAGCAGCACGACCGCGCCGGGATGGATGCGCGGGATGAGCTTGGAAAACGCCTGCTCCGCCGTCGGCTGATCGTCCTGATACCAGTCCACATACGCAAGGCTCCAGAACACGGTCTTATAGCCCAGCTCCTTCGCCATCCTGAGATTTTCCTCGCTGTAGACGCCCTGCGGCGGCCGGTAGAATTTCACCATCTCCTGTCGGTCAGCTCCCGGTACTGCTCCTCGACCGTTTCCAGCTCCTTCCGGAACGTCTCCCGGTCCGCGATGCGCGACATATCCCAGTGGTGCTCGGTGTGGTTTCCGACCAGATGGCCCTCGTCCGCCATCCGCTGCACCAGCTCCGGCGCGGTCTGCAAATAGTTCCCGACCACGAAAAACGCCGCCGGGACCTCCCGCGCCTTCAGCACGTCGAGGATCTGCGCCGTGCAGCCGTTTTCATATCCGGCGTCGAACGTCAGATAGATCACCTTTTCTCCGGGGTCACCGACGTAGACCGCGTCGTAATTGCGCAGCGCGGCGGCGGTGGCGTTGCCGATGGGAGGTTGGCCCTCCGTGCGGAAGCTCAGGCCCCAGGAGCCGGTCGGAACGGCACTCTGCGCCGTAAACAGTGCCGAAAGCGCAAAGCAGAACAGGCTGACGGCGATCCCGGCCAGCATGAGCCTTCCGTTGCGTCTGAAAAATGGAATCATACAAGCACCTCCCGGAAACAGTCTATGGCTTGTTTCCGGGAGGTATTCAGATATTTCGTTGTCTGCCGGCTCCGGCGGGCCGCTCATTTTTTCCGCTCGCAGCCCTTGCAGCCGCTGCATCCGCAGCCGCAGCCGCCCTTTTTGCGTTTTGCCGACCGGACGGCATAGACCGCCCATCCGGCCAGCGCCAGAAGAATGAGAATCGCAAGCGCTTCCATAAAGGCTTCCTTTCTGCCGCAGAGGCGGCCCTCCGCAGTTCAGTCCTTCTGCGCCGCGAGATGGCGCGCGACGTAGACGCCGCTGGCCGAGGCGTGGGACAGGGAGTGCGTGATGCCGCTGCCGTCGCCGATGATGAACAGGCCGCGGTTGTTCTCCGCCTCCAGATCCTCGTTCACGCAGACCTCCATGTTGTAGAACTTGACCTCCACGCCGTACAGCAGCGTGTCGTCGTTTGCGGTGCCGGGAGCAATCTTGTCCAGCGCATAAATCATTTCAATGATGCCGTCGAGGATGCGCTTCGGAATGACCAGCGAGAGGTCGCCCGGCGTGGCGGAAAGCGTCGGCGTGACGAAGGATTTTTCGATGCGCTTGGGCGTCGAGCGCTGTCCGCGGATAAGGTCGCCGAAACGCTGAACCATCACGCCGCCGCCCAGCATATTGGACAACCGCGCCACCGATTCGCCATAGCCGTTGGAATCCTTGAACGGCTCCGAAAAATGCTTGGAGACGAGCAGGGCGAAGTTGGTGTTCTCCGTCTGGCGGGCCGGGTCCTCATAGCTGTGGCCGTTGACGGTCACGATGCCGTTGGTGTTTTCGTTCACGACCGCACCCTTCGGGTTCATGCAGAACGTGCGCACCAGATCCTGATATTTCTCCGTTTTATAGACGATCTTGCTTTCATAAAGCTCGTCGGTCAAATGCTTGAAGATCTCCGCCGGAAGCTCCACGCGCACGCCGATGTCCACGCGGTTGGACTGCGTGCCGATGCCAAGCTCCGCGCACACGCCCTCCATCCACTTGCTGCCGCTGCGGCCAACGGAAATGATGCACTGCTTACAGGTGAAGCTCCCTGTGTCCGTGACGATCTCATAGCCGCCGTCCTTAGCCAGAACGCGCCGCACCGGCGTGCGGAAATGGAAATCGACCTTCTCCTTCAGCTCCTCGAACAGGTTCGTAAGGACGACGAAGTTGATGTCCGTGCCGAGATGGCGCACGGAGGCATCCAGCAGATGGAGGTTGTTTGCAGGCAGCGGGTCTTGAAGGCGCTGTTCGCCGTGGAATAGAGCTTTGTCCCTTCGCCGCCGTGGGCCAGGTTGATCTCATCAACATAGCGCATAAGCTCCAGCGCCTGCTTTTTTGCCGATGTACTGGTGGAGCGTACCGCCGAAATCGTTGGTGATGTTGTATTTTCCGTCGGAAAAGGCTCCGGCTCCGCCGAAGCCGTTCATGATCGCACAGGTCGGACAGCCAATGCAGCGCTTCACGTTTTTGCCGTCGATGGGGCATTTGCGCTTTTCGAGCGGCTGGCCCTCCTCAAAGACGGCGATCTTCTCCTCCGGGCAGAGCTTCGACAGCTCATAGGCCGAAAAAATACCGCCGGGACCGGCACCGATGATGATTACGTCATATTGCATGGTGTTCACCCTTTCGAGAAAATAGTGCTCCGGAACGCGGCAAGGGCTTTTGCCGCATGAGCCATCCATCATAGCAAACACGCCGGAAAACATCAAGCGCCCGGTCATTATTTCTTCTGCTGCCGGGTATCTGCAATTCCGATACCGGGGCCAAATGCACCGGTATCCGTCAAAAAAAGCTGCACTATGGCTCCGCCGGAGCATGTTCGGGCAAAAAGCTGCAATTTTGCCTTGTAAATGCGGGCCGCATGTGCTAAACTAGAAGTGCAGTCACAAGTTTGCTTGCATCTGCAAACGAAATGGCCGCAGTTCAGGCCGGTCACAGGCGCCCTCTGACCACCCCCCGGCAGAGAGCAGACTACCGACCGGCCTGCCGTTTCACAATGGCGCCCGCAGTCCTTTTCGGATGCGGGCGCCGTTCTGCATCTGTACGGCATATCGCTTGCCTTTCGGCGGGAAATCGGATATAGTATGTAGGGTCTATTTTCCCAACTCCCAACGCACCCGGACAGCGGGTCTTTTCACGCTGCGCTGCGCCATTTTCCTTGAAATACGTCAGTATTTCTACGAAAAAATGTCTTGCTCAGCGCAATAATTCCTCGTTTCCGGTCACATTGGGAGGAGGAAGAATACACCCTAGCAGAAAACAAGCGGGCCGGCGCGGTCCGTGGGAAGGAATACAGCATGGATAAGAAGCTTCGTGAAACTGCGGAAACGATCCTGCACAGCGCCCTCCGGGCCGTGCAGCCGGACGCGGCGGTCCGCCGCGCGCTGGAAAAACGCCGCGTTCCCCGGCCGCGTCTGCCTTGTGGCCGTCGGAAAGGCCGCGTGGCAGATGGCGCACGCCGCCTATGAGACGCTCGGCGAGAGGATCAGCGGCGGCATCGTCGTCACCAAATACGAGCACGCGCGCGGCCCCATCGGTCCGCTGCGCATCCGCGAGGCCGGGCACCCGGTCGCGGACGAGAATTCCTTTGCCGCCGCGAAGGAGGTCCTCGAAATGACCGCCGGACTGCGCGCGGACGACACGGTTCTCTTTCTCGTCTCCGGCGGCGGCTCAGCGCTTTTCGAGCTGCCGCTGATCGAGCCTGCCGAGCAGCAGGAGATCACGCGCCAGCTGCTGGCCTGCGGCGCGGACATTGTGGAGATGAACACCATCCGCAAGCGTCTTTCCGCCGTCAAGGGCGGGCGCTTCGCACAGCATTGCAGCCCCGCGCACGTTTTTTCTATCGTTCTGTCCGACATCATCGGCGACCCGCTGGACATGATCGCCTCCGGCCCCGCCTATCCCGACGCCTCGACGGAGGAGCAGGCTCTGGAAATCGTCCGGAAATATGATCTCCGCCTCTCGGAGCAGGCCATGGACTGTCTGCGCAAACCGACGCCCAAAATGCTCTCCAACGTGGAGACGCATGTGACCGGAAGCGTCCGCGAGCTTTGCGCCGCCGCCATGCGCGAGGCCGAGGCGCTCGGCTTCCGGTGCCAGATGCTGACCGACTGCCTCTGCTGTCAGGCAAAGGAGGCCGGAAGCTTCCTCGCCAGCGTCGCCCGCAGCCATCAGGACACCGGCGTGCCGCTCGCGTTCCTTGCCGGCGGCGAAACGACCGTGCATCTGACCGGAAGCGGCCTCGGCGGCCGCAATCAGGAGCTGGCGCTGGCCGCCGCGCCGGGCATCTCCGGCCTGCGGCAGACCGCCGTTTTTCCTTCGGCTCCGATGGGACGGACGGCCCGACCGACGCCGCAGGCGGTTATGCCGATCAGGATACCCTTGCCGCGCTCCAGAGCGCCGGATGGGACGCAGTGCAGACGCTGCGCGACAACGACGCCTACCACGCGCTTCAGGCCGTCGGCGGTCTGCTCATGACCGGCCCGACCGGCACGAACGTCAACGATCTGGCCATGGTCCTGGTCGCGCGCTGAAAAATACGGCAGAAGCCCGCCGCAGAAAACTGCGGCGGGCTTGTTTTCGCTCTTTACGCTATGCTCAGTGCTCCTTGCGGACCTCCGTGCCGGTGATCCGCTCGTAATACTTCAGGATCGCGCTGTGATCGTCGCTGCCGCAGCCGTTGTTGTGCAGCCACTGCATCATCTCCTGCACCTGCGAGGTCAGGATCATCGGCGTGCCGAGGCCGTGGCCGGTGTCGAGCGCGTTGTTCAGATCCTTGATATGCAGATCGATGCGGAAGCCGGGCTTGAAATTGCCCTCCATCATCATGGGAACCTTCGCGTTCATGACCGTCGAGCCGGCAAGGCCACCGCGAATGGCCTCAAAGACCTTCTCCGGGTCAACGCCCGCCATCGTGGAGAGCGAATACGCCTCTGCGCAGGCAGCGATGTTGCAGGCGACAATGATCTGGTTTGCCAGCTTCACGGTGTTGCCGGCGCCGTTGACCTCCCCGCAGTGAACGGCGGAGGCGCCCATCGTCATCAGCAGCTCATGGTACTTGTCGAACAGCGCCTTCGGGCCGCCGCACATGATCGACAGCGTTCCATCGACCGCCTTCGGCTCACCGCCGGAGACCGGTGCGTCCATCATATGCACGCCGTGCTTGAGGCACTCGGCGGCGATGGCCTGGATTCCAGCGGTGCGATGGAGCCTCATGTCAATGATATCCAGGCCTTCCTTCGCACCCTCCAGAATGCCGTTTTTGCCGAGGACGGCGTCACGGACGTTGGGCGAGTTCGGGACCATGGTAATGACCACGTCGCTGTTTGCCGCGACCTCCGCGCTGCTTGCCGCACGGACGGCGCCGCAAGCGACGACCTCGTCAAGGGACGCCGGAGAGGGGTTGTACGCGGTGACGGTATAGCCCGCCTTGAGAATGTTCTTGCACATGGGCTTGCCCATAATGCCAAGTCCTACAAATCCTACCTTCATGGAAAATTCCTCCTGCAAGTTCAATCGGTGATATAACCGGCTTTTTTCAGTTCATGCAGCATGGCCTGATACGCGGGGCCGTCCGGCGTCGGAAGATTCGGACGGTAGGAACGCCCACGTCCATGCCGCGCATATTCGCCATATCCTTCGTGGCGACCGGGAAGCTCGCCTTGTCCATCGACAGGCGGATCGGATTCAGGCGGAACTGCGCGGCCAGCGAGGCCTTCGTGTCGCCCGCGCGATAGCTGCGGTAGATCCCGGAGACCAGCTCCGGCAGGAAGTTTGCCGTCGTACAGACCGCACCGGCCGCACCCACGCAGAGCGAGGCGTAGATCAGCGTATCCTTACCGGCAAACACGCGGAAATCCTTATCTGCCGTCCGGCGGATGAACTCCCCCGTCTGCGTCAGATCGCCGCTCGAATCCTTCATGCCCGCAATGTTCGCAACGTCCGCCAGCCGCTCCACCAGATTCGCGCTGAGCGTATAGCCCGTCCGGCCGGGATTGTTATAGAGCAGCATCGGCAGCTCCGGCACGCTCTCGGCAATGCTGCGGAAATGCAGATAAAGCTCGTCCTCCGTCGGCTTGAGGAACATCGGCTGCAAAACGGAGATCGCGTCCGCGCCGTGATCCTGCGCCATTTTGGCAAGGCGGATGCACTTGCCCGTGCGGATCGCGCCGATGCCGAAGTAGACCGGGACACGCCCCGCCGTCTGCCCGAGGACGACGTCCAGGCAGTGCGCCATCTCGTCCTCCTCCGTCATGTAGAACTCGCCGTTGCTGCCGAAGAGCAGAATGCCGTTCACACCGCCCTCGATCACGAAGTCCACCTGACGGCGCAGCCGCGCCTCGTCCACATTTTTCCTGCGCGTCGAGCGGCGTCAGGATCGGCACGATGATACCCGAAAGCTCCTGTTTCATAGAATAACCTCCTTTGCGGCGCCGGTCAAGTGATCGGGGCCGGATTAAAAAGCACATATCGTTGTGATAGCCGTACTGGTCGCTGTAGGGGATCCTCCGGCCGCTGGCCGCGTCAAGGATCCACCGGAAAAGCTCCTCGCCGACCTGTGCGATGGTCCGCTCGCCGGTCAGGATGTCTCCGGCGCTCAGGTCGATCATATCCGGCCACTGCGCCTTCAGCTCGTTCCGGCTGCAAACCTTGATGACCGGGCAGATCTCCAGCCCGTAGGGCGTGCCGCGTCCGGTCATGAACACCTGAAGGCCGATGCCGCTGGCCGCCTGTGACGGGCCGCAGACGATGTCGCTGCCGGGCGTCGCGGCAAAGATCAGGCCGTGCCGGTGCGGCTGCTCCGCCGGAGAGAGGACCTCCTCGATCGGGCTGGAGCCGGACTTCGCAATGGAGCCCATCGCCTTTTCCACGATGTTGGCAAGGCCGCCCTTCTTGTTGCCCGGCGTGGAGATCGTCGCGCCCGCGTCCAGCAGCTCCTGAAGGACGCCCTCCGCAATGCAGCGCTTGAGCACCTCGTCGGAGGCCGGAATGACGATCAGTCGCACGTTCGGCGCGATCTTTTCCCGCGCAGGATGCTGGCCGCCGCCGCAAAGTCCGTGAAGCGGCCGCCGGTGCAGGTGCCGATGAAGCACTGGTTGACCGGGATGCCGGCCTCCTGCGAGATCGGATGCACGTTATCCACGCTCGACGGCGCGGAGACCTGCGGCTCCAGCTCATCGATGTCAAACACATAGGACTGCGCATAGACGTAGCCGGGGTCGGTATACTGAACCGTATAGGGACGCACCGCGCGGGTGCGGATAAAGTCAAGGACCATGTCGTTCGGCTGGATGTACGCCGTTTTGCACCCATCTCCACCGCCATGTTGCAGAGCACCATCCGCTCGGCAAGGCCAAGCTCCTCGACGTAGGTGCCAGTGAAGTCCACCGCCTTGTAGACGGCGCCGTCGGCCTTCATCTGCCCGAGCACATAAAGGATCACGTCCTTCGGCAGGACGCCGGGCTGCGGATGGCCATTGATCTGGATCTCAATGATCTCCGGCACACGGAACCAGAGCTGGCCCGTGAGCATGATCGTCGCCAGGTCGGTCGCGCCGACGCCCGTGCCCATCGCACCCATCGCACCGTGGGTCGTGGTGTGTGAGTCCGTCGCCACGATGATGTCGCCCGGACAGATCACGCCGCGCTCCATCATGACCTGATGGCAGACGCCCTTGTTGATGTCAAAATGATAGGTGAGCTGCTGCTCCTGCGCAAATTCGCGCATTTTCTTGTGGATCTCCGCCGTAGCGATCGTGGGCGCGGGCGCGTAGTGGTCAAATACGAACGCCAGCCGGTCCTTGTCCCAGACCTTTTTCCCGTTCATCTCCCAGAAGGAGAGCACGGTCTGGAGATACAGGTCGTTGATCTCGGCGAAGGACACATCCGCCATGACGATCTCACCTGTGCGCACCGTCTGCCGTCCGCTTGCCTTCGCAAGAATTTTTTCTATCGCATGCATGGTCGTTTTCCTCGCTTTCTTTCCGCCGGAACGCCCCGCTCGGGAGGCAGGCCCTGTCATTCTCTTTTTCAGAATAAGCGTTCCGCGCGGAAAGTCAATTGAAAAGGCAAAACACGCGCTTGTAATTTGTGCCGTCCCCCGTTGATGCACGTCCGCCGTTTTCGGATATCCTCGGATTTTCCGCCCGCCGCTATTCCAATTTCGGCGCGGAGCCGCTATAATAGAAAGAAAGCAGCATTTCCATGCGTCTGCGGCCCTTGCGCGCAGACCGGGCGCGGCGTACCGGCTTCGCCGTCCCGCCTTTGTCTCTTTTATACAAAGCCGCACAGGAGGATCTATGGAACTTTACGAAGAAATAGAATTGCAGGAATGCCCCATCTGCGGCGGCCCCGCCGCGCTGGAGGAGGAAAACGACTGGTCGTTCTACGTCGCGTGTCTCGACTGCGGCGCGCATACCGCCGATATCCGCTACGCCTCCGGCGATACGCGCCGCGACGCCGCCCAGCGCGCCGCGCATCTCTGGAACATCGGCAAGGTGCTTTCCAGCAACCCCGGCGACTGAAGCGCCTCCGTGTCCGCTTCGGCTCAGCGTTTTACGCCGCCGCACTCATTAAAAAGCGCCCGCAGGATCTCTCCTGCGGGCGTTTGCTTTGTTTTCTTACTTCGCGTAATCGACGGCCTTCGTCTCGCGAATGACGTTCAGCTTGATCTGGCCGGGGTATTCCAGCTCGTTTTCGATCTTTTTTGCAAGATCGCGCGCAAGCAGGATCATGTTGTCCTCGGAAACCTCCTCGGGCTTGACCATAATACGGACCTCGCGTCCGGCCTGGATGGCGTAGGACTTGTCCACGCCCGGGAAGGAATTGGTCAGCTCCTCGAGCTTTTCCAGACGGCGGATATAGTTCTCCACGTTCTCGCGTCTTGCACCGGGGCGTGCAGCGGAGATGGCGTCGGCGGCCTGCACGAGGCAGGCAATGATGGTCTGCGGCTCCACATCGCCATGGTGCGCCTCGATGGCGTTGATGACGACGGGGCTTTCCTTGTACTTTCTGGCAAGCTCCACGCCCAGCTGAACGTGGCTGCCCTCCATCTCGTGATCGACGGACTTGCCAAGGTCATGCAGCAGACCCGCGCGCTTGGCAAGCGGAATGTCGACGCCCAGCTCGCTGGCCAGCAGACCGGCGATGTGTGCGACCTCGATGGAGTGATTGAGCACGTTCTGACCGTAGGACGTGCGGTATTTCTGACGGCCGAGCAGCTTGATGAGCTCGGGGTGCAGGTTGTTCACGCCGGTCTCGAACGCGGCGCGTTCGCCCTCGACCTTGATCGTGTGCTCGACCTCGCGGCGGGCCTTTTTCGACCAGATCCTCGATGCGGGTGGGGTGGATGCGGCCGTCGGCAATGAGCTTCTCCAGCGCCAGACGGGCGACCTCGCGGCGCACCGGGTCAAACGAGGAGACGGTGATCGCCTCGGGCGTGTCGTCGATGATGAGATCGACGCCCGTGATGGTTTCGAGGGTGCGGATGTTGCGGCCCTCGCGGCCGATGATGCGGCCCTTCATTTCGTCGTTGGGCAGCGGCACGACGGATACCGTCGCCTCCGCCGCATGATCGGCAGCGCAGCGCTGGATGGCGGTCGTGATGATCTCGCGGGCCTTCTGGTCGGCCTCCTCCTTCATCTGCGCCTCGATCTCCTTGATCTTCATGGCCGTCTCGTGACGAACCTCGATTCCACATTGCTCAGAAGGTACGCCTTGGCGTCCTCCTGCGTCAGGCCGCTGATCTTTTCGAGCATATCGAGCTGGCTCTTCTTGATCTTGGCGACCTCTTCCTGCTGGTTCTGGACGGCGGCGATGCGTTTTGCCAGATCCTCTTCCTTCTTCTCGTGGATGTCCAGCTTCTTGTCGAGAGATTCTTCCTTCTGCTGGAGGCGGCGTTCCTGCTTCTGCAGCTCGTTTCTGCGCTCCTTGTTTTCTCTTTCCTGTTCGGTTCGCGTTTTATGGATCTCTTCCTTGGCCTCAAGCAGCATCTCGCGCTTCTTGTTCTCACCGCCGCGGATCGCTTCGTTGATGATGCGCTTCGCCTCTTCTTCGGCGCTGCCGATCTCCTTTTCGGCGACCTTCTTGCGATAGGTAACGCCAAGCACGAAGAACAGCGCGCCAAACACGACGAGGCCGGCTGCGATGCCAAGGAGGAAGGATATCACATGAAATTCCATAACCTGCGGACACACCTCCTGTTCTTTTTGAATTGGGTATTGCTCTGAATCAGTCAAGCCTTGGCCGGCGTCCCCTACCGCCAACCTCCAGCCATACAAATCCTACGTTATATTGTACCGTTTCCCGGATAGTCTGTCAAGCAAGAATTGTGCAAACTGCCTGCTGCCTCCTCCCAAAATCGGACATATTAGACAGATTGCCGCAGTCATTTCAGAAAAAGAAACCGTACATTTCCCGTGATTCCGGCAAATGTACGGTTGACTTTCGAAAAAAAGTGTGGCAGTCTACAAAAAGAGGCTCAGCCCGCCTTCGGGAGCCTGCGTTCGACCGCGACGCACAGCGCGCTTCCCACCGCGATCTTGAGCATATCGCCGGGCAGATAGATCAGCATTCCGCTGCGCATGACCTGCCAGAAGGTGAGGCCCTTTCCAAGATAGCCGTTGGCGATCAGCGCCATATACGGCACGCCGATGGCATAGAGGACGGCAAGCCCTGCCAGCATCGCCAGCGCCGTGCGCCAGAATTTGAGCGGCCGCTTCGCCAGAACCCCGATCACCCACGCCGCCGGGATCAGGCCCAGCAGGAAGCCGAACGTCGGCTGAAGCACATAGGAAAAGCCGCCGCCCTGCGCGAAGATCGGTACGCCGACCAGCCCCAGCAGCACATAGACCGCCTGTGACAGCGCGCCGTATTTGCGCCCCAGAAGCACGCCCGCCATCGCCGTAAAAAAAAGGAATTGCAGCGGATGGAGGCCAGTACGAACTTCCGTTGTTCCTCGCTTTTCCCGGCACGAATCGCTTCGCTGGATCTTTTCGCATTGGGAGCCCTATTGTAAACCGTTTGCAATCGTTTGTGGTTTAAAACGACCATAGCATGAAGGGCCTCCGGCAATTCCTCTTCCATATGGAAACCATCACCCCTCGTCGGAATATCTCATCCTGTCCGCCCTTGGGACAGGTTCGTCCGTTTTGTGCTCCTTTGGGCTTTTCATTTTTAAAACGACCAAAACTCTTCCTTGGAACCATCACCCCTCCGATCGGAGATTGTGGAATTTGGTGGCCGACGAGGTAGTCAGAAATACGGTAATGCTCGGCGAATTCGTAATTTTATCGGGCCGATGTGGGCATCGGCCCCATAGAACAGAATTGTCCTCATTGATACAGAAACATTTCGAATTCCATACGTCAAATATTCAACGACAAAACGGCGCAAAATTTCGTTCTCCGGCTCGCATACTTTTTCTGACGACGGCCGCCTATCGGTTGGTGCGCTTCCGGGGAAACCCAATGAAGGAAAAAATTCTTATTGCAAAAAAGGAAGCGCGGGCGCCGGCGAGGAACTGAGCCGGACGCTCGGTGTATCCCGTGCAGCCGTCTGGAAGGCCATCGAGCAGCCCGCCGTGAGGGCTGCGAGATCGCCGCTCGACCCGCCGGGGCTACCGCCTGCTGTCCGCGCCGGATACGCTGTCCGCCGAACGCATCGGCGCGCTTATGGGCGACTGCCCGTGGCACACAAACGTGATCGTGCTGGAAAGCGTCGATTCCACCAACAACCATCTCAAGCAGCTGGCCGCGCAGGGCGCACCCGCCGGAACGGCCGTGCTGGCCGGTCAGCAGACCGCCGGACGCGGACGGCGTGGGCGGAGCTTCTATTCGCCGGAGGGCCAGGGCCTGTATCTGAGCGTTTTGCTGCGGCCGAAGGCCCATCCGGGCGAGCTGGCTGCACCTGAATGACCGCTGTCGCGGCCATGCGCGCGGTGGAGCGCGTCTGCGGAAAGCGCCCCGGCATCAAATGGACGAACGATCTGGTATTCGGAAAGCGAAAGCTGGCAGGCATTCTGACAGAGCTTTCCGTCGTGGCGGAAACGCCGAGACGGAATACGTCGTCGCCGGGATCGGCGTCAACTGCGGCCAGACGGAATTCCCGGAGGAGCTGCGCGAGATCGCCGCCTCCATCCGGATGGAATGCGGGAAGCCCGTTGACCGCTGCGCGCTGGCAGCGGCGCTCCTGATGGAATTCGAGCGGATGGACCGCGCGCTGCTCACGCAAAAAGGATGCGTGGCTGCGCGAGTTCGCGGAAAACTGCGTGACGGTCGGCAAGGACGTGCGCGTCCTGCGCGGCGGTAAGGAGCGTCTCGCGCATGCGGACGGCATCGGCCCGGACGCCGCGCTGCTCGTCACCTATGCAGACGGCACAGGAGGCTGTCTCCTCCGGCGAGGTCTCCGTCCGCGGCATGTACGGCTACCTTTTGATTTTTCCGCGGCGCGCCATATTTTCTTCATATTTTCCTGTTATGTTAAAAGAAAAAAGGAGTGCGATATTATGAACGAAGTTCTGAACTGTCTGGAAACGCGCCGCAGCGTGCGCAAATATGGGCGGCCGTAGGATCGGGTTTCCCGAGCGCACGACACGCCGTACAAGTCGCTTTGTTTGCGCCCGTTGAATATTTGACGTATGTAAGTCGAAAGGCCGTCCTTTTTACAAGGGCGGTCATGCATATCGCGCACAAACGGACTTCCACGCAAGGTACATCCGAAACAGCCGCAGAGTATTTCGACTACCACGCCGATCTATCCAATACGCATCTGCATCGCGTTTTATAAATCCGAAAATAATTTCCGCACAAACCAAACGATTCGTGTGGGGAAAACGGGGAAAATCCAAGGAAGGGGGCCGCAGCCCCCTTCTTGGTCGTTTTAAGGGGGATTGCAAAGGGGCAGGGCTCCCACGCGAATCCAGCGAAGCGATTCGTGTGGGAAAAGGAGGAGCAACGGAACGGACGAGGCCTGCCTGGCCGCGCATCCGCCTCCCGCGTCCGCCGCTTGTCGCGGGCAGGATGAGGAATGTGGAGTTTGTTCCGATCTGTCCGTCGCCGGTGATGATGTATTTCCATGTGCTCAGCGCGTCGAGGCCCATCGGCCCGCGCGCGTGAAGCTTCTGCGTCGAGATGCCCATCTCGCAGCCGAGGCCGAACTCACCGCCGTCGGTAAAGCGCGTCGAGACGTTGACATAGACCGCCGTGCTGTCGATCTCGCGGGTGAAGCGCTGCGCGTGGGCCGCGTCCTCCGTCAGAATGGCCTCGCTGTGGCCGGTCGAATGCCGCTGGATATGGCGGATGGCCTCGTCCAGACTGTCCACGACGCGGACGGCAAGGATATAGTCCAGAAACTCCGTGTCGAAGTCCTTTTCTCCGGCGGGAACGCCGGGAATGATCGCCGCAGCAGCCGGGTCGAGCCGCAGCTCCACCGGGACAAGCCCCTGCGCGGTGCGGTCGTCCACCAGCGCCTTGCGGAGCATCGGCAGGAACGCGGCGGCCACATCCCGATGCACAAGGCACACCTCCTCGGCGTTGCAGACCGAGGGGCGGCTCGTCTTGGCGTTGACAATGATCTTCACGGCCTTTTCCAGATCGGCGGCGCTGTCCACAAAGACGTGGCAGATGCCGGTGCCGGTCTCGATGCAGGGTACGGTCGCGTTCTCCACGCAGGCGCGGATCAGCCCGGCGCCACCGCGGGGGATCAGCAGATCGACCAGTCCCGCCGCCGTCATCAGCTCGTTCGCGCTCTGACGGCTGGTGTCCTCCAGAATCCCGAGGATCGCCGGATCGCCTCCGGCGTCGGAAATGCCGTGCCGGAGCGCCTGCACGATGGCCACGGAGGAGCGGTGCGCCTCCTTGCCGCTGCGCAGGACGCAGACGTTTCCGCTTTTCAGGCAGAGTGCTGCAGCGTCGAGGTGACATTCGGGCGGCTCTCATAGATGATGGCGACCAGTCCAAGCGGCACCTGCACCTTCTGAATGCGCATCCCGTTTGGGCGCGTAAAGTCCTCCAGCACACGGCCCGTATGTCCGGGCAGCGCGGCGATGGCGCGCACGCCGTCAGCCATCCCCTCGAGCCGCTTTTCGTCCAGACGCAGCCGGTCGAGCATGACCTCCGAGATGGAGCCGCGCGCGGCCTCCAGATCGAGGCGGTTCGCCGCCAAAATGGCCTCTGACTCGGAAAGGAGCCTGTCGGCCATTGCCATCAGCAGCCGGTTGCGGCTTTCCTCCGGATATCCCGGACGGAGGGCCATGCTGCCCGGGTCGTTTTCAGAATTTCCAGTGTGGTCATGCTTCCGCCTGCTTTCTTAAAAAATCTTGTGCCGACATGCCCGCCGTCCACGATCTCATACAGCTGCTTCAGCTTCGCGCCGTTGGCGATCACCATTTCGCAGCCCGCCTCGGTCGCGGTCACGGCTGCGGTCAGCTTCGTCGCCATGCCGCCGGTGCCAAGCTCCGAGCCGCTGCCGCCGCCGAGGGCGAGAATGTGCTCGTCGATGCGCTCGACGGTGTGGATCAGCTTCGCGTCCGGGTTCTTGTGCGGGTCGCCGTCGTAAAGCCCGTCGATGTCCGACAGCAGCACCAGAAGGTCTGCGTGGACCGTCGCCGCGACGACGGCGGAAAGCGTATCGTTATCGCCGATGCCGAATTCCTCGGTGGAAATCGTGTCGTTCTCATTGATGACCGGCAGCGCGCCCAGCTCCAACAGACGCTCGAGCGTATTGTGGAAGTTCTGCTTGCGACTGCCGCCGTCGGCAATGTCCGGCGCGGTGATGAGCAGCTGCGCGACGGTGTGGCTGTATTCGGTGAAGAGCTTGTCGTACATATACATCAGCTCGCACTGCCCGACGGCGGCGGAGGCCTGCTTGGTCGGGGTGTCCTTCGGCCGCTGGCGCAGATTCAGCTTGCCGAAGCCCATGGCAATGGCGCCGGAGGACACCAGAATGATCTCATGCCCCGCGTTTTTCAGGTCGCTGAGCACCTTGCACATCCGCTCCACCCGCTGGATGTTCAGCCGCCCGGTGGGATGGGCAAGCGTAGAGGTGCCGACCTTGACAACAATTCGCATAAGGAATGCCTCGTTTCTGAAAATTGTGTTTATTGTAGCACAGCCGCCCGCCGGAAACAATGCGTCCTGCCGATTTTTTCCCAGATCCGTGAATAAAAATACGCATCGTCGGAATGCCGGGTCAAAACGTGTTTTTCCCGGTCCGGCGGCAAAGAATCCCCGCGAAGCGCCGGTGGCAGCTCCGCAGGGGGTGGGACACGTTCACTATACGCGATACGGCGGCGAATTGCAAGGGAAAAGTTCGCAGCCTGAAAAATTTTGTGAGATATGAGCTGATCGGCATTTTACCGAAAAAAAGGATTCGGCGAATTTGCGGTATTGACGCAGAAATACTTTTCCGGTAAAATCGGTGCATATTTATTTTCCTGATAGAGGCAGGCCTCTGCCGCTCAGGAACGAATTTGCAAGGAGGAAGCATTCATGCAGTCGAAAGAAAAGATCCCTGAATTGTTTGGCAGCAACGTATTTAATGAGGCCGCTATGCAGCAGTATGTATCCGGCTCCGCGTTCCAGGCATGGAAGAACTGCCTGAGCACGGGCACGCCGCTCCCGCTCGACGTCGCAAACGACATCGCCGACGGCATGAAGGACTGGGCCATTGAGCACGGCGCCACGCACTTTACCCACTGGTTCCAGCCGCTGAACGGCGTGACGGGCGAGAAGCACGACAGCTTCATCCATCCGGTCGGCGGCGGCAAGATCATTATGGACTTCTCCGGCAAGGAGCTGGTGTGCGGCGAGCCCGACGCTTCCTCGTTCCCGTCGGGCGGCCTGCGCGCCACGTTCGAGGCCAGAGGCTATTCCGGCTGGGATCCGACGGCGTTCGCCTTCATCAAGGACGGCAGCCTCTGCATCCCGACCGTTTTCTGCTCCTATTCCGGCGAGGCGCTCGACAAAAAGACGCCGCTGCTCCGCTCCATCAGCGCCGTCAGCCGGCAGGCCGTGCGCATCCTGCGCCTGTTCGGTGACGACAAGACCCAGAAGGTCTACGCGCAGGTCGGCCCGGAGCAGGAATATTTCCTGATCGACAAGCAGCTCTACCTGCAGCGCGAGGATCTGCGGCTGTGCGGCCGCACGCTCTTCGGCGCGAAGCCGCCCAAGGGCCAGGAGCTGGACGATCACTACTTCGGCGCCATCCGCCCGCGCGTCGCGGCCTTTATGCGCGACCTCGACGAGGAGCTGTGGAAGCTCGGCGTGCTGTCCAAGACCAAGCACAACGAGGTCGCGCCTTCCCAGCACGAGATGGCCCCCATCTACTGCGACTGCAACGCCGCCAACGACCAGAACCAGCTGACCATGGAGGTCATGAAGAAGGTCGCGGAAAAGCACGGCCTGATCTGCCTGCTCCATGAAAAGCCCTTCGCGGGCGTCAACGGCAGCGGCAAGCACAACAACTGGTCGCTTGCCACCGACGCCGGAGACAACCTCTTCTCTCCGGGCAGCACGCCCAGCCAGAACGCGCGCTTCCTGCTCTTCCTCGCGGCCTTCATCAAGGGCGTGGACGAGGATCAGGAGCTGCTGCGCTGCTCGGTCGCGTTTGCCGGCAACGACCATCGTCTCGGCGCAAACGAAGCGCCTCCCGGCGATCATTTCGGTATTCCTCGGCGAGGAGCTTGAGGCGATCGTGGACAGCATCGTAAACGATCACGACTACACCGACCGCAAGCGCAAGAGCCTGCGCATCGGCGTGGACGTCCTGCCCGCCATCCCCCAAGGACACGACCGACCGCAACCGCACCTCCCCTGTCGCCTTCACCGGCAACAAGTTCGAATTCCGAAGCCTCGGCTCCAGCCAGTCCATCGCCGGCCCGAACACCATCCTCAACACGATCATGGCCGAAGAGCTTGAGCAGTTCGCGGAGGAGCTGGAGGGCGTAAGGACTTCTCTTCCGCGCTCCACGAGCTGATCAAACGCGTCTTTACCGAGCATCAGCGCATTTTGTTCAGCGGCAACGGCTACGACGAGAGCTGGATTGGCGAGCCAGCCGCGGTCGCCGAAGCCGTTATTTGACCAGACGCCGGAGGCGTAGTCCATCACATAGTAATACAGGCCGCCAAGTCCGGCGATCATGCCGCCGATGCAGGTAGCCAGGTACTTATAACGGGTAACATTGATGCCCGCGGCATCGGCAGTGGAGGGGCTTTCGCCCACGGCGCGGAGATGCAGTCCGGGACGGGTGTGCTTGAGGAAGTAGGAGGCGAGCAGCGCGATGACAGGATCGCGAGATACGCGAGGAAGCCGTAGGACAGGAATATCTGACCGAACCAGCCGAGCTTTGGCGGCGAACGGAGGCGATTTGCTGAAATAGCCGCTCGTTGTGGACAGGGCGATGGACGGAACCTCACTTCCCGCCAGCTTGATAAGAGATCCGCCGAAGAAGTTGCCGACGCCCACGCCGAAGGTGGTAATGGCCAGGCCGGTCACGTTCTGGTTGGCCCGGAGCGTAACGGTCAGCAGGCAGTAAATAAGACCCATCAGAAGCGACCCTGCCAGCGAGCAGAGCATCGGAATGCCGATGGCGAGCACGCGCTCATTTCCGCAGCCGGGACGGACTGCTCATAGAAGAACGCACCAATGACGCCGCAGATGCCGCCCACATACATGACGCCGGGGATACCTAAGTTCAGGTTGCCGGATTTTCTCCGTGAGGATCTCGCCGGTGCTGCCATAGAGAAGCGGGATACCCTGCATGACTGCCCGCGGAAGGAACGAAGCAAAATCAAAAGACATCTCTTATGCCTCCTTCTTGCTCTTGCGCAAGCTGACCCGATAGGTGAGGAAGAATTCACTGCCGATGATGAAAAACAGGATGATGCCGGTGAGAATGTCCGAGAAGGACTGATTCAGGGAGAAACTGGAAATCTCGCTCGCGCCCCGGCCCAGCACGACCAGCAGCAGGCTCGTGAAGACCATGACGATGGGGTTGAACTTCGCCAGCCACGATACCATGACGGCGGTGAAGCCACGGCCGCCCACGATGGTGGTGGTGAGGGTGTGGTCCGTGCCGGCAGTGAGCAGCAGACCCATGAGGCCGCATACCGCGCCGGAGAGCACCATGGTGCGGATGATGACCCGCTCCACCTTGATGCCTGCATAGCTGGCAGTCCGCTGGCTCTCGCCTACCACGGCAATCTCGTAGCCGTGCTTGCTGTAGTTGAGGTAGATGTACATGAATACGGTGAGCACCGCCACCACAAGAATGACCAGCAGGTATTTCTCTGCCGCCGACCACCGGCAGCCAGCCGCCTCCCAGTTCTGGTTGATGATGCCGATCTGTCCTGCGCCCTTCGGGACCTCCCACACGATGACAAAGAAGGCCACAAGCTGCGTGGCGACATAGTTCATCATCAGGGTGAACAGCGTCTCATTGGTGTTCCACTTCGCCTTGAAGAAGGACGGGAGGAAGCCCCACAGAGAGCCCGCCGCAACGGCGGCAATGATCATGATGACGATGAGAAGACCGTTGGGGAGCTTGTCCGCGAGACAGATCATGCAGGCGGCCGTCGCCAGACAGCCGATCAGGACCTGGCCCTCCGCGCCGATGTTCCAAAAGCGCATTTTGAATGCGGGCGTGACGGCCAGGGAAATGCCGAGCAGAACGGCGAGATTCTGGAACGTGACCCAGGATTTCCGGGCAGTGCCGAATGCACCGTGGAAAATGGTGCCGTAGATGCTGAGCGGATTTTCGCCGGTGAGAAGCATCGTCACGACCGCGCACACAATGAGCGCCAGAACGATCGCGCCGCCGCGGATGAGCACGCGCTGGTACCAGGGGAGCGCGTCGCGCTTGGAGATATGGAAAAGGGACTGTTTTTATTCATCCGCTTTGCCTCCTCCCACGAGGGTCATGAGACGGCCGATCTGGCGCTTGTCGGTGGTGCGGGCGTCGACTACGCCCGAAACCTCGCCGCCGCACAGAACCACAATCCGGTCGCAGAGCTCGAGCAGAACGTCCAGATCCTCGCCGACATACACGACGGCGACGCCCCTCATTTTCTGCTCGGTCAGCAGGTTGTAGATGGTGTACGACGTGTTGATATCGAGACCGCGCACGGCGTAGGCCGTCATCAGAACGGCAGGGGACTGCGCGATCTCACGGCCGACCAGAACCTTCTGCACGTTACCGCCGGACATACGCCGGACGGGGAAGTTCGTGCTGGGGGTCACGACGCCAAGCTCCTCCCAGATACGGTTTGCCAGCGCCTCGGGATCCTTGCGGTTGAGGAAGATACCGTGACCCTTCCGCCATGAACGGAGCATCATGTTGCCTGTCATGCCCATCGAGCCGACAAGGCCCATGCCGAGCCGGTCCTCGGGGACGAACGACATCGAAATGCCGCTCTTGCGGATGTTCATCGGGTCGAGGCCGACGAGATCCTTTTCCTTGCCGCCGTCGGGCGGATAGAACGTGACATGGCCGGAGGCGACGGGATACAGGCCCGCGATGGCCTCGAGCAGCTCGCGCTGGCCGCAGCCTGCGACGCCCGCGATGCCGAGCACCTCGCCCGCGTTGATGGTGAAGCTGACATCGTCCAGACGCTTGACACCAAGCTCGTCGTAAGCCGTCAGGCCTTCGATGACGAGGCGCTTTTCAACGTCCTTCGGCTCGGGGCGGCTGATGTTCAGGCTCACCGTGTGGCCGACCATCATGTCGGTCAGCGATTGCTGGTCGGCGTCCTTGGTGGCGACGTCACCGACGTATTCGCCCTTGCGCAGCACGGCCACGCGGTCGGACACGTCGAGCACCTCGTGCAGCTTATGCGTGATGATAATGAGGGACTTGCCGTCGGCCTTCATGTTTCGCATGATGGCGAAGAGCTTGTCCGTCTCCTGCGGGGTGAGCACTGCGGTCGGCTCGTCCAGAATGAGGATGTCCGCCCCGCGGTAGAGCACCTTGACGATCTCGACGGTCTGCTTCTGCGAAACGGACATGTCGTAGATCTTCTGATTGGGGTCGATGTCGAACCCGTATTTGTCGCAGATCTCTTTGACCTTTTTGCTGGCTTCGGCAATGTCGAGCTTGCCTTCAAGGCCGAGGATGATATTCTCCGTTGCGGTGAAAAGATCAACGAGCTTGAAGTGCTGGTGGATCATACCGATGCCGTGTTCGAACGCATCCTTGGGGGAGGCGATCGTGACAGGGTTCGCCGTGAATGTAGATTTGCCCCTCGTCGGGGAAGTAGATGCCGGAGAGCATGTTCATCAGCGTCGTCTTGCCGCTGCCGTTTTCGCCCAGCAGAGACAGGATCTCGCCCTCGTGCAGCTCAAGGTTGATGGCGTTGTTCGCCACCACTTTGCCGAACCGCTTCGTGACATTCTCCATTTTAACTGCGCATGCAGTTCCCAAGGCGGTCACCCCTTTTTCCGCTGGAGGGCACAGGAAGAAAGCCCCGCAGCATTGTATTTGTACAAGTCATATATTAGCATAATTGAACGGCGTTGTAAATGTAAAACAGAAAAAAACACAAAAAAAATTAGAAGCGTACAAAAATTTTTAGCAAAATAGCGATAATTGCCATAAAAAGAGAAAGATATCGGGCTGCCCGAAGGCAGCCCGATATGTAGTAGCAGAAACAATTAGCCGCCGAAATTAGTATCCAGCAGATCAATGCCGTCGATCATGAGCTGGAAGTACGGGGCGGAACGGGCGGTGGACTCAGCCAGATAACCGTCCTGGACAACCTCGGTGTCGGGTGTGTAGTTGGGATCGGTGTCCACGTCAGCCATGGAAGAGGTCAGAGTCTCACCCTTCACGGTGAAGGCGGAGCAGTCGAAGACGTGGAGCTCGCCGCTCTCGAGCTTGGCGGTCGCATCGGCAATGGCCTCAGCGGTGCCCTCGGCAGCAACGTTCTCGTTCAGGTCGGTGAGCACGACGGAGCCGGTAGCAAGCGTGCCGGTCCAGTCAGCGTCGATGGCCTCGCCGTTCATAGCAGCGGTGATGGCATACTCATAGTAGGGAGCCCAGTCGATCCGGGAGGAGACAGATAGGTGTTGGGGCAGGCGGCCTCGGTGGAACCGTTGTAGGAAACGTCGGGAACACCGGCGGTCTCGCAAGCGGTCGGAGCGCCCATGGAGTCGGCGTGCTGGCTGATGAGCTTGCAGCCGTTGTTGATGAGCTTCTGTGCGCCTTCCTTCTCGGCGGTCTCGTCATACCAGCTGCCGGTGAAGGTGACTTCCATCGTGGCAGTGGGGCAGACGGAGCGAGCGCCCAGGAAGAAGGAGGTGTAGCCGGAGATAACCTCGGCATAGGTGAAGGCGCCGACGTAGCCGATCTTGGCCTCGTCTGCGGTGAACTCACCGTTGGCGATCATCTCATTGAGCTTCATACCGGCGGCAATGCCGGCCAGGTAACGGCCCTCATAGATGGAGGCGAAGGCGTTGTGGTAGTTGCTCAGAGAGACCCTCGGTGTGCGCCTTGGTGCCGGTGGAGTGGCAGAACTGCACGTCGGGGAAGTCCTTCGCGGCCTGGATCGTTTCATGAAAGCGTTGAAGCGCTTGTCCATATATTACTCCATTTCGGCGGACGTTTCAATATTTTTTGAAAAAAGTTTCCTTGAAATGGGTGAAATCGTACACAAAA
>VOFG01002701.1_pt1 | contig 29415 bp, 39 predicted proteins | sample 5384171 | NCBI WGS metagenome assembly VOFG01 (sample SAMN12384726, study PRJNA508395) | human gut metagenome | isolation source: healthy gut F | host: Homo sapiens
TCTTTTTAGAAATAGCCTTTTTAATTTGTTTCACAGCTTTATCAACGGGAGTAACCCAGAATAATCCTTCTCCTTTTGCCATAGCGGTGTCTACAAATCCGGGACGAATATCGGTAGTGTAAATAGAATAAGGAGATTTAGTTGCTTTTTGTCGTAATCCTTCCATATAGTTGATTTGATAGGCTTTCGACGCATTGTAGGCGGGAGCGATGCCACTGCCGCGCGTACCTCCAACAGAGGAAATAGTAACCAGATGCCCGCTTTTTTGCTGTTCGAAATATCGGAAACCCCAGTCTGCGATGTTGGTGAATCCTATCACGTTCGTTAGTAAGGTAGGTTCTTCCAATTGGTAGGAGAGTTCGGGGTTTAGTTCTCCGGTCCCGGCACAGATAATCAATATATCCATTCCACCCATCTTTTGAGTGAGAGTTTCGAGGGATGAAATGGTAGCTTGTGTATCGGTGATGTCGCACACTTGATAGAATAGTTTGTCTTTGTCCCGGGCGCATACCTCTTCTAATAGATTTTCTCTGCGACCGGTAATGCCGATAAGATAATCTTCTTGAGAATAGACTTCTGCCAATCCGCGACCGATGCCGGAAGTTGCACCTATAATTATAATTTTTTTCATGAAATACAATATACTTTGTTTGCCCGCAAAAGTAAGGGTAGGGAATAAATAAACTCTTGATTGAAATCAAGAATTTATTTTTGTACGACTTTTCTTCGGATACGACTTAATGTTTCGGGACGAATCAGAAGATAGGAAGCCAGTTCTTTTAAAGTTATCAGTTTCAGTAAGTCGGGACAACGGTTGATAATTTCAAGATAGCGTTCTTCCGGTGTCAGGCTGTACATTGAAATCATCCGGTCGTAGACTTCCCACAATAACGTTTCTGCAATGCGACGTCCCAATTTTTGGTGAGCGTCGTTGGTATCGTAGAAGTCTGCCATTTGCTGATAATTGATTACGTATACCGAGCAGTCACACAAGGCTTGTATATCTACATTTGATTTGTCCTGTAACTGAAAAGCCGGATAGTTGCCAACAAAAGAATGATCGAAAGTATAGCCTACAATGCTGTTTTCGCCTACACTGTTGGTGCAACAGTACCGGAAAGAACCGGAACTGACGAACCCCATTGTTTTGCATACTTCTCCCTGGCGGGAAAAGTAGTCTCCTTTCTTATAATAGGTCTGCTTCCCCTGTTGTAATACAAAATCTACAATAGGGGAGTAGTTGATGTGGGAAGTATATTTGTTGAAATCTTCCACAGCGTATGAAAATTAGCCTTCGTTTATAACCTGAAATCCGGCCTGTTTCAAATCTTCCCAATATCCGGGATATGATTTGGTAACGACTTGCGGATTGGCAATAAGTAAATTGGGATGGCGGATAATTGCCGGTGCAAATGCCATTGCCATCCGATGGTCTTCGTAGGTTTCAATCACCGGAGTTTCTTCCGGTTCACATCGTTCGCCATTCCACATTAATATACTGTCATTTTCTTCCTTGATCATATATCCCAGCTTTTTAAGCTCGGCTCGCAGGGCGGCAATACGGTCAGTCTCTTTTATTTTCAGGCTTTGTAATCCGGTGAAACGGAAAGGGATATTCAGCAAGGCACAGGTAACAACGAATGTCTGTGCCAAATCCGGAATGTCGATAAAGTCTTCTTCCAGTCTTTCCGGCGCTTTGCCTGTTTTTTTCAGTTTCACACCTTGCGATGTAAATTCGGTAGTTATACCTAAGCGTGAGAAAACTTCTGCTCCCCGGCTATCTCCCTGATAACTGTTATGAAACAACCCCAATAATTCAATTTCTGCTTTTGGAGATAATGTGGCAATCTGATACCAATAGGAAGCTGCGCTCCAGTCACTTTCCACTTTGAAAGGAATGCTCTGATAGAGTTGTGGAGCAACGGAAATGCTACTGGGAGAAGTCCATGCGGCTTTGGCTCCAAAGTCCTGCATCAGTTGCAATGTAAGATTGATATAAGGGCGGGAAATAATCTCTCCGCTTAAATGCAAAGTCAAACCGTCTTTGAGTGCCGGACCTATCATCAATAGAGCAGATATATATTGGGAACTGACATTTCCTTTCAGTGTTATTTCATTTCCTTTCAATTCTGCCCCTTTGATGCGGAGGGGAGGATATCCTTCATTGCGGGTATACTCTATTTCAGCTCCTAACTCCCGAAGCGCATTGACTAATATCTGTATCGGACGTTGCTGCATACGGGCTGTTCCTGTGATTGTCCGTTCCCCCGGAGTCACACTTAAATAGGCGGTAAGGAAACGCATAGCAGTGCCCGCAGCCATGATGTCAATCGTCTCTTTCCCTTCGGTGAGAGCTTTTATCATCACCTGTGTATCGTCACAATCGGACAGGTTTTCAGGAGGATAAATACCTTTGCCCAGCGCATTGATGATTAATGCACGATTACTGATACTTTTAGAAGCCGGCAACTGGATAGTTGCTGTTACTACTGAAGGAGGGATGAGTTTATAGAGTGCATCATTTCTTGATCTTTCAAAATCGGTAGATGATAGAATGAACTATATTTTTGTCGATGAAATACAGGAAATACAAGATTTCAGGTTGGCTATCCGTTCGTTGGCATTGGATGATAATAATGATATATATGTGACGGGCAGTAATTCAGAGATATTTTCCAGTGATTTAGCGAATGAATTGGGAGGTCGGTATGTTGAATTTGTGGTTTATAGTTTGTCGTATATTGAATTTCTGGATTTCCATGAACTGGAGAATACGGATGCGTCATTGGAGAAATACATTCATTATGGAGGATTGCCTTATCTGATACATTTGCCGATGGAAGAACCTGTTGTTATGGAGTATTTGAGGAGCATTTTCTACCATTATATTAAAAGATGTGATTCAGAGAAAGAATATAAGGAATACGGTCTTTTTGGAACAACTAGTTTCGTTCTTGGCAGGTAACATTCAACTTATTTTCCAGCAAGAGTATCAGTGATTTTCTGAAAAGTCAGAAAGTGGATATTTCTCCTTATGTTGTGAGTGAGTATGCGATGGCATTATCGGATGCTTTTATTGTACACAGGGTAGGAAGGTATGATATTGCCGGAAAGAAAATTCGAAAGGGGGGAGAAGTATTATTTTGAGAATATGGGGATTCGTAATGTGATTACGGGGTACAAGCCACAGGACAGAGCGATGCGTTTGGAGAACTTGGTTTATAATCATTTGGTATATAGTGGATATGATGTAAAAATCGGGACATTGGGTACGGAAGAAATAGATTTTGTCTGTAAACGGAATGGAGAGATTTCTATGTGCAAGTCTCTTTGAACTTTCTAAACAGGAAACTATTGAAAGAGAATTCGGGAATTTATTGAAGATTAAAGATAATTATCCGAAAGTGGTAGTGTCCGGAGAAAAAATGTTTGAAAATACTTATGAAGGGATAGAACATATTTATATTAGAGACTTCTTGTCTTCTGTTTTGTTACATTCCATTACTCGTGTCATTTAATCAAAGAACAACTGTTTTTTTTCTTTTATAAATAAGTATGATGAAAATATCGAATATACGTTTACTTAATCAACAGTTATTAAGTCCTCTTTTCTCTCAACCAAAGGAACTCGTGTCCTGGATGGGAGCTATGCAGGCACAGAATTATTCTATGGTAAAGTGGGCAGTGGGAATGCGTCTGAAGTCAGCAACGATTGAGACCGTGAGAGGAAGCGCTTGCGAAAAGGTGAAATCTTGCGAACTCATGTAATGCGTCCGACATGGCATCTCGTTAGCGGCAGAAGATATCCGATGGATGTTGAAACTTTCCGCCGGGCGTATTATATCTGCTAATGAGTCTTATGCGAAAGGGCATGACTTGGAAATTTCTGAAGAACTCTATACGAAAAGTTATAATCTGCTGGAGAAGATTCTTTGCGGAAACAAAAGCCTGACGAGGCAGGAGATTGCCGAGCATTTTAACCGTTCGGGGATTGTAGCGGATAATCATCGTATGACCCGGTTTATGGTACGTGCCGAGCAGGAAGGCATTGTTTGTAGCGGAGAAGATAAAGGAAGTAAATGTACGTATGCGCTTTTGGAAGAGCGTGTTCCGCCGGTGCCGGAATTGACCAAAGATGAATCTTTGGCTCGTTTGGCTAGAAGCTATTTTCGTAGTCATGCTCCGGCAGTTTTGCAAGATTTTGTCTGGTGGTCGGGGCTGCCTATTACAGATGCACGTCAAGCTATTTATTTGATTGATTCGGAATTAGCGGCAGAGCAATGGAATGGACAAACATGGTATGTCCATGAGGCTTGCCGGACTCGCGGTAAAGTGTCCGGTCGTTTGCATCTTCTTCCTTCATATGATGAATATTTGCTTGGTTATAAAGACCGGACAGACGTTTTGCCTAAAGAGCATTACTCGAAAGCATTTACCAATAATGGATTGTTTTATCCGGTTATTCTTCATGAAGGACAAGTGATAGGAAACTGGGATAAGTCTGTTAAAAAGAGAGGCTCATTGATAGAACATTCATGGTTCCGGTTGGATGATTGTGTTGATGAAGGTGCGTTGGATCGTGAGAAAGATAAGTATATACGGTTTTGGCGATAATATATGAAAAAACGTATATTTTATCGTTGTATAATTCCATATATGCAGGATATATTTAGGCATGAGTTGAAAATGAGAAGGATTTGCTGTTTTCGAATTTAGAAAAGAAATAAATCGATTGTGTTTTGGAATAATTTGTTTTAGTCTGTGTCTTTTATAGAATAGATGTATAGAACTTGCCTTTATTTTGTCTCAAATTGATATGTGGAGTGTTGGCTGTTTCAGGTGTAGGTTAGCTCTGGGATAGCACTTAAAATAAAGTTTTATATGCTCCTTTTAAAGGAATAAAGTGTTTCTCACCGATCAATGAGTCGTTCCTTTAAAAGGAACTGGTTATTCCTTTTAAAGAAACGATTGTCAATAAGTTTATTAGTGTATCTTTTGACTGTTTTTATGTAAAAAATTCCTCGGGAACTGTATATTCTTGCATTATTTTATACAACAGAACTGCTGGAAGAGGAAATCCGTGTGATGCTATTTATACTCATCATATTAAAAATAGAACATTTAAAGTAAGATATACTACCATATTTATAGTATAATAGAGCTTTCTCCTTATTTAAATAAATAGCATCAGGACTGATTTTATTTGTTCATTTGCCTTTTTGCCCATTCCAGTCTTCGTTGATCGGCTAATGGAGTCACTTTAAATTCTTCGAATGTAGCGGTGAAACCCTTTCCCGTCCGGACAAGCTCCCATTAATCCTACCATGACAGGACAATTATCTTGCAACCAACAAGTGCGCATCATAATATATTCTTTATCATCACGTGAGAAAAATATTTCTACTGCATCCAGGCGACGGACTGCTTTTATCCATATAGAGCGGGGAGCATCCGGCAATTGTACTACACTCCAGTCGCTAGTCCGATGCGTAACTACGGCACTTACATTCTGTTTGCCATCAACGTATTCCACACCTGCTTTTATCCAGTTTTCATGGTCGATGCGCAGCATTAATCCCATTTGGTCAAAGGTGGTGACATAGTTGCCGGTTATCTTTACTTTGGCTTAAATTCTCCACCATAAGTCGCATAATAGAAAGGTCCGTCGTCCACTGTGAATCCATAATGGGAAATCCTCCAAAAGTCTGTTTTTGCAGGAACATCCATCACTAAGGTTTTGCTATCTTTTATTTCCCATTGTTGAGGCTCGTTCAGCCAATTCATCTTATTCAAACTTTGTGCCATAGAAGAAGTTGCTACTGCCATAAAGGCTATTGACATCATTTTGATTTTTAAATGTTTCATGATCATTTCTTATTTGATTATCTTTATCTTTGTGGTGCAAAGATAGGTCATACCTCCGTGTGCAACAATACTGAATAATAACCATTTTATAAGATGGACGTATTACAAAAGGAAATAGATGAAGTTTATGCGACACAACTGATAGCCGATGAAATATTGGACAATGGAGTTGTAGAGCAACATCAACGCTTTATTCATTCATTGACGGAGATTAATGGTGGATGTGCTGTTATTTCAGATCTTTCGAATAGGAAAAGTTACATTGCCGTTCATCCTTGGGCGCATTTTCTAGGGTTGACTCCCGAAGAAGCTGCTTTAAGTGTGATTGATTCTATGGATGAAGATTGTATTTATCGGCGTATTCATCCTGAAGACTTGGTAGAAAAGCGGTTATTGGAGTATCAGTTTTTTCAGAAGACCTTTTCGATGTCTTCCGAAGAACGGTTGAAGTACCGGGGAAGATGCAGAATACGTATGATGAATGAGAAAGGAGTCTATCAGTATATTGATAATTTAGTGCAGATTATGGAAAATACTCCTTCCGGAAGTGTATGGTTGATTTTTTGTCTTTATATCTTGTCTGCAGATCAACGAACGGAGCAGGGGATATATCCCACTATTACCCATATGGAACGTGGAGAAGTCGAAATGCTCTTTCTTTCGGAAGAACATCGCAATATCCTATCCGAACGCGAAAAGGAAATACTTCGCTGTATACGTAAAGGACTATCTAGTAAAGAAATTGCAGCTGCCCTTTATATTAGTGTGAATACAGTCAATCGACACCGGCAGAATATTTTGGAGAAACTCTCTGTCGGTAATTCGATAGAAGCGTGTCGGGCTGCTGAATTGATGAAACTGTTGGATTTGTAATCCAATAAGATGGCATTGTTCACTGATTTCTTTCTTCAGATTTAAAGCTTATCTGAAGAAAGAACAGAACTTATTTAAAACAAAAGCAGCAACTCATCAAATCTTTTCACCTGCTTCAGATGGTCATGTGTGAATGTGTCTACTACTTCATGTTTCCACATCACTTCAAAAGGAATATGTATGCCATATCCTCCCAGCGATAGAACAGGTTGAATGTCCGATTTCAGAGAATTGCCAATCATGACAAATTCAGAAGGAGCAATCTGTAAGATATTCAACATTCGTTGATATTCTTTCTCTGTTTTATCGGACATCACTTCAATGTGATCGAAATAGGGAGCTAATCCGGAACGTCCCAGCTTATTCTCCTGATCGAGTAAATCTCCTTTAGTGGCAACTACTAATTTGTATTTACCCTTCTCTTTCAACACTTTAAGCGTTTCTTTGACTCCCGGCAACAGTTCGATAGGCATTTTTAATAATGATTTTCCTAACTCAATAATATGTTGGATATCTGTGGCTGAAATCTTTCGTCCACTAACTCGCAAAGCCGTCTCGACCATAGAAATGGTAAAAGCTTTGGCGCCATATCCGAGACATTTCAGGTTATTCATTTCTGTTTGAAATAAAGCGGCTGAAATATCTTCAGAAGTGCCATAAGGCTTTAACAGGTCTGTGTATTGTTTTTCTATATCCTGGAAAAAAGGTTCGTTACTCCACAGGGTGTCATCTGCATCAAAGGCAATTACTTTAATAAGTTCTTTCATCGGTTCTCGTCGTTAATGGTGAATTTTAGATCATCTGTTTGATATTTCGTATGCAAAGTTACAATAAAAAAAGAGGAATAAAGGCAGACGGTTTGTTTTTAGAACCGAATCTCCATTTAATTTCATAGAAATCTCTATCTTTGTTACTCATTTTTTAGTTTGGACTTAAATTGAATATGCAATAATGAAAATAGGAGATAAAGTACGCTTCCTTAGTGAAGTAGGTGGCGGAATCGTCACTGGATTCCAGGGAAAAGATTTTGTTTTGGTGGAAGATGCAGACGGGTTTGACATTCCGATGCCGATACGCGAGTGCGTCGTGATTGAAACAGATGACTATAATATGAGGCGTAAACCCGGTTCGTCTGCTCCGAAACCGGAAGAACCTGTTAAACCGGTAAAACCGGAGATGCCTGTTATTCAACGTCAGGCGGAGGTGCGTGGAGGAGATACTTTGAATGTATTTCTGGCTTATGTGCCCGAAGACGCAAAAGCGATGATGACTACTCCTTTTGAAACTTATCTGGTAAATGATAGCAATTATTATTTGTATTACACTTATTTGAGTGCAGAAGGAAAAGCATGGAAGAACCGTTCGCACGGTTTGGTGGAGCCTAATACAAAATTGCTGTTGGAAGAGTTCACCAAGGATGTACTGAATGATATGGAGCGGGTGGCTGTTCAGTTGATCGCCTTCAAGGACGGTAAGCCTGCGGCTATCAAACCGGCTGTTAGTGTGGAGATACGGATCGATACCGTGAAGTTCTATAAACTTCATACCTTTAGCAATTCTGATTTCTTCGAAGAACCGGCGTTGATTTATGACATTGTGAAAGATGATATGCCTGCCAAACAAGTATATGTTTCGGCGGAGGAGATTCAAGAGGCTCTGCTGCAGAAGAAATCTGTAGATAAACCGCAGATCACAACCTATTGTGAAACCAAACCACACTCATGGCGGAAAGAGCGAGATTGTCGAAATAGATCTTCACATTGACTCACTACTGGATGACACACAAGGTATGGGCAATGCTGAAATCCTGAATTATCAATTGGATAAGTTTCGGGAGGTAATGGAAACTTATAAGAATAAGCGTGAGCAAAAGATTGTTTTTATTCACGGAAAGGGAGATGGGGTACTTCGAAAGGCTGTCATTGATGAATTGAAACGGAAATATAGTAATTGCCGTTATCAGGATGCTTCTTTCCAGGAATATGGATTTGGGGCTACGATGGTGACTATTAAATAATAGGATAAAAAAAGTGGAAGCCCAAACTGGCTTCCACTCTCTCTCTCTTTTGCATATTACTCATTTTACTTATTCAGTTCAATACCTTTATTCTGTAAAGTGATATTCATCAATGCTGCATACTTGGCGTACTGTTCAGCACTAAGAGTCTTTCTCATCAGCTTCAAGTTACCATAAACAGCGTTGCGCAATTTAGCTTCTTTATCTTTCTTCGCTGTTGTGGCTCTTGACATCTGTGTGGAGAAATAATCGCAAATATTGGCTACTTCTTCACTCTGATCGGAGTTCAACTTTAAATATTTGCCTAGTTTACTTACATTGATGTTACCTTCCCATTTTGCAGTTGTAGGCTGATTTCCGGCTGCAAATGTTGTAGCAGCAAGGCAGAGCGCTGCCACTAATGTTAATCCTAAACGTTTCATAATACCTACTTTTTTAATTGTTATACCTAAAAACTATTCCTAAAAACAAATCTAATACCTATTGAAAATACTGTCTAAGCGCTTAGTTTTTTCTTTTTACCTATGCAAATATAAGAATATGTTTTATAGCATAAAAATAAAGAAAAGGAAAAGATTCTTTTTAGGCTGATTTCTTGATGTAAGTCAAGAGATGATCTGCTTTTTGATACAAAAACGGTTCTTTTTATGAAACATATTTGTAATACGTGTGCGAAAACGATAGTAGAATTAATCTCTTTTTAGGATTTATTGCTGTTAAAATGATATTGAGCAAAGGAATGTGACTAGGAACGGAACGCTGAAATCGACAACAAAGCCATGGAAGATGGAAATGATTACAAATTCCTTTCCCGAATATCGGGTAATGATAGGAAGAGTGGTATCCATCGTAGTGGCTCCACCAACAGAAATAGGAGCTAGCTTTCCGAAATACTTCACTAATAAGGGTGCACACAGCAAAGCGATGATTTCACGCATGATATTGGAAAGTAACGCAATAGTTCCCAATTCGGGACCTTTGTATTCGGTAATGAAAATGCTGGAAAGTGAATAATAGCCAAATCCGGCTCCAACTGCCATACAGTCTAAAGGACTTCGCTGGCTCATAAAAGCTCCGCTATGGCGCAGCCTGCTAATGTGCCGAGTATCGTCATGATAGGAAGGAATACAAGCCGCGGATTCAGGGAGCGAAAACTCTTCAAAGTGTTCGGATCGTTACCGATACTGATACCTACGCAGAACATGAGTCCAGAGGGCAGTAGGGCATAGTAACTGAGCTTACTGTCGGTGAAGTCGTATGGGATAAGATGATAAACTCCACAAAGAGTACCGATAATGAAGAAAGAGATGATAATCAAACTACCTTTCATGCTTTTGTCTCCTTTCCTTTACTATATAATAGGTACCACAACCCCCATGCGCATAGAGTACTTCCTATGACCGCAGCTACCGTGATGATAATAGCTTCCAGCCCGAGAGTGTGTAATCCTTTGATAATAGATTCGTTACCTCCTACATCTATTCCGAGAAGAAAGAGGAGAATCCATATAAGGAGAGTGATTATCTTGTGTATCCATGATAGTCTTTTACTGCGCAACAAGTAGCCAAGAAGCATGCCTGTCAGCATAATTCCAATAATGATAAACATAGTTAGTGTCTGCTTTTGGCTGCAAAGATAGTATTAAATGTATATCCCGACTAACCTCCTCCACGATTTCTTTCATGGCTATTGACAGACATTCGACTATATCATCCACGCAAGCGGACAGACGGTGAATCTTCAAAACTACGGTTTATCGCAGTCTGCTATCCATAATTTATGATTTGTTTTCATCGTTGTGGTTTTTCTATATGAATGATCTTACTTGTCTCCGTACTGATTCCAATCATCCCAATTCCTCCATGTACATTGCTGGGGTAGCTTGATTGGTTCGTTTATTGTCTCATCGTAAGCGTCGGAATCTGCCAGGTTGAGTGCTTTCAGATAGTAATATTCTGTTTCCGTAATGCTTAACAGACGCACAATAATATCCATCTTTACATTGGTGCCGTATTTGGAAAGCCCCTCAATATCTGTCTGGTTGTAAACCGTCATTGTGTAAGATGTATTTTTGAATCGTGAGTCGTCGAATACACCATATATATTCTTTACGGTGTCGAACATGCCATTATCTTCGTCATCGCTGTTGGTAGGCTGTCCGTCTGTCAACACAACATCTTCGCGAGATATAAAATGATAACGGTGTGTGGTTTGAGTGACATATTCGCCTATTTCATTATTATAGTCTTTCACTGTCATTTGCTTATCCATGATAAGCCGGTAGTAATTATCTTCGTTGGATCGATCTTTGATATTGATTTTGTATCGGAGAAAATTCTGCGTATAATAATACTTTGTCATTGGAATGGTGACCGTATCGATATCAGCTATTTCATGTGGACGCTGTGGTACGGTCACTTCAGCCCATGCGTGATATTGTCCGTCGTCTGTGAGGGCGTCGATACGAACTACATCTTCGGGAGTAAATTTGCTGGAAATATGGAAACGGCATTGCATATCTCCTTCCGTTTGGGGTGGGAGCGGACGTAAACTTTCTGATAACTGTCCGTTAACGCGTACTTCCACGGTGGCTTTTTCTGCATGAGTGGCGTATCCTCTTCCCGTGAAATTGAGGTAAAGAACATTGGTCAGACTATCTGCGTTGATTAGTGCGTTCATCACTAGTTTGGGGGGATTGTCCTTTACACTAAACGGGAGTTCGTTTTCGCAAGATACTGTTGTCAGTAATGCTATTAACAGGATAAATGGATAATATATACGAGTTCTCATAATGGGTTTAGAATTTATAAGTGTAAGTGAATGATGGAATTAATGGAAGTATAGTATACTTCTTGATAATCGGTTTGTAGGGATCGTTTTTGCTGGTGCTGCGATATACGAAGGTAGGATTCATCGCATTATATGCATTATACAGACTGATATTCCAGGTACGCATACCATGTTTGGTCTTTTTGTTGAAATTGACTCCCACATTCAACCGGTGACTGGCTGGTAACCGGTAATTATTACGATGCTCCACATACGAAGCTTCTCCGATGGTGGGTGAAGTTATGCCTGAATCAAAATAATCTCCATATCCTCCTCCAAATCCGTTGTTTGTGCCATCGCTAGGACGGATGACAGCGGTTTTCTCTTCAGGGATTGTACTTGTTCCACCTGTATAAAACACCCAGGAAGCACCGATGTCGATACGTTCGCTGAACTTATGGTTGATTGTCAGGTTGATATTGTGTCTTCGGTCATATTTATATGGAAACCGTTCACCGTTGTTGATACCGCCTTTGGCAAACTGACGATCACTTTTGGACAAAGTGTAGGACAGCCATCCCGTCGTTCTTCCAAGTGTCTTCTGTGCCATAAACTCAATACCTGCCGAACGTCCCTTGCCCATTTCCACTTTATTTTCCCAACCGGCGGAAGAACCGAAGAAGCTGACGCCTTCCTTATACTCCAGCACATTATACATATCCTTATAATACCCTTCTACCGAGAATTCCCATCCCTTGATTCCCGTATAGTATCCGCCTAATGAATATTGGTGAGAGCGCATCGGTTTGATTTTTTTAGTCACGGGAACCCATAAGTCCGTAGGCATTGCGATTGGCATGGATGATAACAAATGTACATATTGGCTCATTTGGGTATAAGAGGCTTTCAGAGTTACGTCTTTTCCTAGTTGATAACGGGCGGAAATTCGTGGCTGCAAAGAAGAATAACTCTGCTTCTGTACCTGAAACAAGGAGAAGTGTAATCCGAGATTCAGACGCAGACGGTCATTCACCTTGATGTTGTCTTCCAGATAAGCCGATAGCTCATGCCCGTAAATCCGGCTGTTGGCGATGCTGTGGTAAGTGGTGTCGCGATCTACTTTGTCTCCTGTTTTCTCGGAGATTTTGGATGTCATGACCTCCGGACGAAACCGATGATAGATATATCCTGTACCAAATTTAATGTGGTGTGTGGGAGACGGGTTATAATCGAAATCAATCTGATAGCTCCAGTCATTGATCCCAGAACGATAATCGGCTGAATATCGGTTGATTATCGAAGCTCCCATACTGTTAGCATATTTATTGTTGTTGTATGAGTTGACGTCGAATAAATAGTTGTTATAAGAAACTGTTGTATTGCTGAATAACCGGTTATTGAAAATATAGTTCCATCGGGCGGAAACAATCGTGTTTCCCCCCAATTCATTGTACTTCCATCTTTGGAGTCGGTATCCCCATCATAATTGGCGGAAAAATGATCTTTCCGTTGTAAACGCTTAGATAGATACGGCTCCGGTCGGAGAATTTATGATTAATTTTTGCATTCATGTCATAAAAGTAATAACTGTATTTTTCATCATTAGGCATAAATGGCTTAGCGATGAGATCGACATACGAACGTCTGGCGGAAATGTTGAAAGACGTTTTTCCTTTCACAATCGGGCCTTCCAGATTGATTTTGCTGGTTAGTAATCCGATACTAAGGTACCGTGGTATTTCTGCATATCTCCGTCATTGGTGCGGACATCAATGACGGAAGAAAGACGTCCGCCGAAACGTGCCGGAAAAGAGCTTTTGAATAGTGTTACTTTTTGACGGCCTCCGGAGTAAAAACCGAAAAGAATCCGAACATGTGGTCTACATTGTATACAGGTGTTCCGTCCAGCAGGATAAGGTTCTGGTCGGGACTTCCTCCGCGTATATACAATCCGGCGGAACCGTCCACTCCGGCTTGTACTCCGGGCATCAGTTGGATGGCTTTCATTACATCTGCCTCTCCCAGTATGCTCGGAGTATTTTTAATCTGCGTCATTGGAATCTCGATAGATCCCATCTGGGTAGCTATAGTTCCTGTCTCGGTTTTGTCGGAAACGATGACTACTTCCTGCAATTGCGTGTTACCCTGCATGCGGATATTTAGTAATGTGTCTTGTGAGAGCGTAAAATGATGCGCTTCTGTGGCATAACCCAGATAGGAGAAACGCAGTTCGGTTTCTCCTTCGGGCAAAGTGATGCTGTAAAAACCGTAAGGATTGGTGGTTGTTCCTTGATTCTGATGACTCTCAATGATATTGGTTCCAATCAACGTCTCGGAAGACGTTCCATCCGTGACATATCCGCTGATAGTGAACTTACGGCCTACGGTTTTTGATTCTTTTTTCTTTTGCAGGAGGATATGCCGGCCGGTGAACTGATAACTGATCTGCTCATTCTTGAACGCGAGGTCAAGTATCTCACGCAAAGGCTTATCTTTTACCTGCAAATTGATTTTATGTTTTATGGTAATTTCCTCGCTGTAGATAAAAGAATATCCGGTTGAGTTCTCAATCCGTTTGACGAATTCTTTCAATGTGGCGTTTCGTAGTGTCAGCGAAAGCCGGGCTTCCGCATTTTGTGCATATATTTGAGTAGTGATAAGGAGTGCCACCCCTATCAGAACAATGGTTCTGACAGGGAAGCGATCTTGGAATATTATCTTCATCTTAGTCTGGTTTAGTGGTAATGACAATCTGTTTATTATTTTGTGAATAGTTGAAATAACCTGCGTGGTGTAATACAGATAAAATGGTTGTCAGGTCTTCTCCATCGAGGAAGCGTGCTGTGCTTCGGTAATTTTGCAAAGCCGTGTCGGCTATGTGAATCGTTGCTCGAATGAATTGGATAGTTCGCGGGCAATCTCCTCTAAGGGAAGATTGTCGAATATAAACTCCCCGTCTCGCCAGGAAATTTCATCTTTTGCATTCTCTAAAACCTTGCGGGTGAGTTTTTCTTCTATCTTATTATATATAGCAATCTCGTTAGGCTTCAAAATCATACGAACAGAATTACTTTTATTGCTGACTGCTACCGAGCCGGACAATAACGTTGTCTTTACATCCGGATTGTCATGATATGCATCTACATTGAAATGGGTTCCCAGCACCTGAACGTCAATCGTTCCAGTCTGCACGATAAACGGATGTTTTTTGTCCTTGTTTACTTCAAAATAAGCCTCCCCATTTAGTTTCACTTCCCGCTTGTCCGATTTGAACTTTTCAGGATAAGAAAGTGAAGAATAATGGTTGAGCATGACGGAACTACCATCAGGGAGGCGGACAGTACGTGTCTCTGCCAGAGTGGAAATCGTTTGTATTGCAGCAGGTTGCATATATAAATAGGCTGTCCATACCGATAGGCAAAGTAGAGCTACTGCCGCCGCTGCCGAGAAGGTGCGTATCAAAGTCAGATGCCGGGTATGCGACTTCAGTCTTTTTTTTAGTTCCGGGTAACTGGCTGCTGCTGAAAAACGCCCTCGCGGTGAACGCGTGGAAGCGACGAGCTGATTCAGTATTTCTTCTAATTCCGTATCGGTGTGTTTCATACTTTTTTCTGTATTACTCTTGATCCATTATTTTCGTTTCAACAGAATGGTCAGTTTGCTGATTCCTCCTTCTTTCCATTGGGGAGTGCAGGATAAAGTGACATTCTGTTTATTCAATACCATCTGTTTGGGATAGATTTTAATGATAGTCGTAGCTGACTTCTTACCCGCTTTGATGATTACTTTCTTTTCTGTTAGCTGTACCACTGCTGCTTGTCCTACTACCGGAGGGGGTGTGGCAAGTACTACCGTCCGGTCTTCTTTCGTTCTTTCTCCATCGCCACAATTTTAATTTCCAATTCACACTCTGATTTGTTTCCTTCACATTCTACTGTTTCCTTCGAATGTTCGAATCCTGCATAGTCTTTGGGCAAATTGTCGTTGTCATTGTTGCATGAGAACAGGCACAGACAAACTGATAGAAGAACAAGGATTCCAATGTTTGCGTCATTTAGCTTTTTCATTTTCTGTCTTTTTAGTGATTGATTTATTTGTTGATAAAGACCGGAGGGTGACAGAAACTCCCTACGCTCTTTTTCTAAATAATTGTTAATCTATTTCTGCCCGGCTAATCATTTCTTTGAGTCGTGTGATTGCTTTCTGAAGTTGTGCGTCCACTGTATTCATGCTGATACCTAATTCTTCTGCTACTTGTGCGTAACTCTGTTTTTCTTCACGGATGCGGATGAACACTTCCCTGCAACGTTCCGGAAGCCGGTCGAGTGCTTTTACGTAAAGAGCAAACAGTTCTTCACTGATGAGTGATTCTTCCGGTGAATAGCTTTGTTCTTGTGGCTCCGGCAGAGAATCGGGATGAATAAGCGTATGTCTTGATTCTTTTTCCAGATAATTGAGCGAAGCATTCTTGACGAGAATGAAACAATAATCTTCAATGTTTCTCACATCAAGTAAATTGCTGCGCTGCTTCCATAGTTTCAGGAATACATCGAGAACGATTTCCTGCGACCATTCTTCCTGCTTCACATAGTAGTAGGCTATGCGGAAGAGGCGATCGTAAGTCATGTTGTAAAAGTCCCGGAAAGCAGTTTGCGAATCCAGTTCTTTCATTTGCCGCAATAACTTTCTTACTTCTGATTCGGTCATCGGCTTCTTGTTTGTTTGGTTAGTCTACCCAAAGTAAATCACTCATTATACTGTCGGAAATGAAAATACCTTCACGAGTCAAGCGTAAGCTCCGTTGTATTCTTCCAGTTTACCATTTTTCAGATAAGGTGCAGCCATTCTCTGGCAATACTCCCACATTTCATTGCCGAACATCTGTTTCAGTTTCTCTATAGGTGTTCCCCCATACAGTACGTATGGTAGTGATAATAAATTCGTTGTAGCGGGTCGTCTGATCCAGATACTCTATCTCGAAAGCACGGCTGTTTTCCTCTATACCTTTTATATATGTATCGATGGAAGAAACATTCCATTCCCGTGTCATCCCGTCAAAGGAATGTGCCGACGGTCCGCACCCCAGATAAGGTATTCCTTTCCAGTAGGAACTGTTGTGACGAGAGTACTTGTCCGGGCGGCAGAAATTCGAAATCTCATAATGTTCAAATCCCGCTTTCTGCAGATGCTCTATCAGTAATGTGAAAAAATCTAAACTGGAGTCTTCGTCCACCTCCGATATCTGATGTTGTTTTAACATATTATATATAGGTGTATCTTCCTCGTAAATCAGATGATAAGCGGAAATATGTTCCACGTTCAGACTGATAGCCTGACGAAGATCGTTTTCCCATCGTTCCTTGTTTTCTCCCGGTAATCCGTAGATAAGATCGATGCTTATATTTTGAAAACCGGCTTCCCGACATCTGTGAACAGCTTCGATAGCTGTATGGGCATTGTGACGGCGTTTCAATAGTTTGAGAGTGGCGTCATCAAAAGTCTGTATTCCCATGCTGATACGATTGAAAGGGAGCGAAGAAAGCATTTTCAGATATTCACTTGTCAGGTCGTCGGGATTGGCTTCCAATGTGATTTCCTGGCAATGGCTTAATCCGTAATGTGTCCGGATCGTATCAAATATCTGTTCGAAATCTTCTTTTTCCAATTGAGACGGGGTTCCGCCACCGAAATAAACGGTTTCTATATCTTCTCCTTTCAGGTAGTCTTTACGCATGGCTAACTCCCGGCAAAGAGCTCGTACATAACGGGTTTTGAGCTCGCTGCGAGTGGTCGAGTAGAAGTCGCAGTAGATGCAGCGAGTTTTACAAAAAGGAATATGAAGATAGATACCTGCCATAGTTGTGCCGTTTGAGTTTGTGGGTGTAAAAGTAAGACTATTATTAGATATATCAAAAAATCTTATTGACTGAAATCATTTATAGTGAGGCGTTGCTAAATAGATAATTCCCCATTGTCTGACATAATTTCTCAATGCTGAATTTAAGATCTTTTCTTTTATAAATAAGATTCGAACTTGTAGCCGGGTGTCGGTAAGTCAAACGATAGAAGACCCGGGTGTTGACTTAAGTCAAACGAAAACTGTTTGTGCAGTCTAAATATTATATGCATATATACTATTGAATGGCGGTTCGTATAGAAATTAAATTATGAGCAAGCAAAAAATGTTTATGTTAAAGATGTGTTACATAACATTGTTTAGTAACACCGCCATAAATATTGCTTTTCCCCCAATAAATCCCTAATTTGCGCATCACTAAATTAATGGTATGCGAGAAACATACTGAGTAATTACTAAAATCTTATATATTATGAAAGTATATCAGACTAATGAAATTAAGAACATTGCCTTGTTGGGAAGTTCTGGCTCTGGGAAAACCACTCTCGTGGAAGCGATGCTTTTCGAGAGTGGTGTTATAAAACGTCGCGGATCTGTTGCCGCAAAAAACACAGTTAGCGATTATTTCCCTGTTGAACAAGAGTATGGTTACTCCGTTTTCTCCACCGTTCTCCATGTAGAATGGAATAACAAAAAACTTAATATTATTGACTGTCCGGGATCGGACGACTTCGTAGGCAGCACAGTGACTGCACTAAATGTGACCGACACAGCAATTATTCTTCTCAATGGCCAATACGGCGTCGAAGTCGGTACACAAAATCACTTCCGATACACAGAAAAGCTGAATAAACCTGTTATTTTTCTAGTCAACCAGCTTGATAATGAAAAATGCGATTATGATAATATCCTCGAACAGCTGAAAGAAGCTTATGGCTCTAAGGTTGTTCCTATCCAATATCCGATAGCTACCGGTCCGGGCTTTAATGCGTTGATCGACGTATTGTTGATGAAAAAATATTCGTGGAAACCCGAAGGAGGGGCTCCGACTATCGAAGATATTCCGGCAGAAGAAATGGATAAGGCTATGGAAATGCATAAAGCATTGGTCGAAGCTGCTGCCGAAAATGACGAAGGACTGATGGAGAAATTTTTTGAACAAGATTCTCTGACAGAAGATGAAATGCGTGAAGGTATCCGTAAGGGATTGATCGCCAGAGGTATGTTCCCAGTATTCTGCGTTTGCGGTGGTAAGGATATGGGCGTTCGCCGCTTGATGGAATTCTTGGGTAACGTTGTTCCTTTTGTATCTGAAATGCCGAAAGGTACAGAATACCGAAGGTAAAGAAGTGGCTCCGGACTCCAATGGACCGGAATCCCTTTATTTCTTCAAGACAAGTGTGGAACCGCATATCGGTGAAGTTTCCTATTTTAAAGTAATGAGCGGTAAAGTTCATGAGGGAGACGATTTGCTGAATGCCGACCGTGGTTCGAAGGAACGTATCGCGCAAATCTATGTGGTAGCCGGTGGTAACCGTGTCAAGGTGGAAGAATTGCAGGCCGGTGATATCGGTGCTGCCGTGAAACTGAAAGACGTGAAAACCGGCAATACACTCAACGGTAAAGATTGTGACTACAAATTCAATTTTATCAAATATCCGAACTCTAAATATTCACGCGCCATTAAGCCGCTGAATGAGGCGGATGTGGAAAAGATGATGGTCGTACTGAACCGTATGCGTGAAGAAGATCCCACCTGGGTGATCGAACAGTCTAAGGAGTTGAAACAGACTTTGGTACACGGACAGGGAGAATTCCATCTTCGTACATTGAAATGGCGTTTGGAAAATAACGAAAAACTGCCGGTGAAGTACGAAGAACCGAAGATTCCGTATCGTGAAACGATTACAAAAGCCGCTCGCGCCGATTATCGTCATAAGAAACAATCCGGTGGTGCCGGTCAATTTGGTGAAGTTCACCTGATCGTAGAACCTTATAAAGAAGGTATGCCTGTGCCTGAAACGTATAAATTCAACGGACAGGAATTTAAGATTACCGTGAGAGGTACGGAAGAGATACCATTGGAATGGGGTGGTAAACTGGTGTTTGTTAACAGTATCGTCGGTGGTTCTATCGATGCCCGCTTCTTGCCTGCTATTATGAAAGGTATTATGTCTCGTATGGAGCAAGGACCGTTGACGGGTTCTTATGCACGTGATGTCCGCGTTATTGTTTACGATGGCAAGATGCACCCGGTAGATTCGAATGAAATCTCTTTTATGCTTGCCGGACGTAATGCCTTTAGTGAAGCCTTCAAGAATGCCGGTCCGAAAATTCTGGAACCGATTTATGATGTAGAAGTGTTTGTTCCGTCTGATAGGATGGGAGATGTGATGGGAGATCTGCAGGGACGTCGTGCCATGATTATGGGTATGAGTAGCGAAAAAGGTTTTGAGAAACTAGTTGCTAAAGTACCTTTGAAGGAAATGTCATCTTATTCTACTGCGCTTAGTTCGCTGACGGGTGGCCGTGCTTCGTTCATTATGAAATTCTCTAGTTATGAACTTGTGCCGACGGATGTTCAAGATAAGTTAATTAAGGATTTTGAAGCTAAGCAAGTAGAAGAATAAAGATAAATGATATGTGATAGTTGATTGAAAATTCGCTATTTACTATCTGTTGGTTATAAACTATCAACTTAAACGTTAAAACTGTTCCCTTTTTTTAAGTAAAAGACGACGGTTTTTGTTTAACTATGATTAATAAAGATAGAAAAACGCAAGGAAAAGATTTAATTTTTTATTAAATTTGCAAACCAAAGAAGGGGTTTTGTTGTTGTAGTAATCAGAATACAACCTAAATAGCTCCTTACGGTTAATTTCCGGGAAGTTCCGGTTAAATCAAGTTAATGTGTTAGGAGTGTTAATTAGGGAGTGTTAATTTTGTTGCTATGAAGAAGTCAACAATTTGGATATTAGGTATTGTAATGGGGCTTTCCTTCCTTAGTCTGCTGTATTTGCAGGTAAGTTATATAGAGGAAATGATGAAAACCCGTAAGGAACAGTTTGATTCGGCTGTACGCAATAGCCTGGATCAGGTTTCCAAGGATGTGGAATATGCAGAGACCAGACGTTGGTTGATCGAAGATATTTCAGAAGCGGAAAGAAAAGCGCTGATTGCGAATAATGCTTCCATACAACAAGACAACTTGATTCAGCAAACGCAACGGTTCACGGTGAAGTCTAAGGATGGAAAGGTATATTCGGATTTTGAGCTGAAAGTGATGACCACCAAGCCCTCCGAGCTTCCAAAGGCTATGATTTCTCCTTACAGGGGGACAAAGACCATTCCGGAAACTTCGCGTTCATTAGTGGAAGCCATCAAGAATCGGTATATGTATCAACGGGCATTACTCGATGAAGTGGCCTGGCAGATGATTTACCGGGGAAGTGACAAGTCGATTGGAGACAGAGTACGGTTTAAAGAACTGGATGACTATCTGAAATCGAGCTTATATAATAATAGTATAGATTTGCCTTATCACTTTACGGTGATTGACAAAGACGGTAGGGAAGTCTATCGTTGTGCGGATTATGAGGCAAAGGGAAGTGAAGACGCTTATCAGCAGGCATTGTTCAAGAATGACCCGCCTGCAAAAATGAGTATCTTGAAAGTACACTTTCCTGGGAAGAAAGATTATATCTTTGACTCCATCAGTTTCATGATTCCGTCGCTGATATTTACACTGGTATTGTTAGTGACATTCATCTTTACGATTTATATCGTATTCCGGCAAAAGAAACTGACGGAGATGAAGAATGATTTTATCAATAATATGACGCATGAATTTAAAACACCGATATCGACCATTTCATTAGCAGCGCAGATGTTGAAAGATCCCGCGGTGGGAAAATCTCCGCAGATGTTCCAGCATATATCGGGAGTGATTAATGATGAAACCAAGCGCTTGCGCTTCCAGGTGGAAAAGGTGCTCCAGATGTCGATGTTCGACCGGCAGAAGGCAACTTTGAAGATGAAGGAGATCGATGCGAACGAATTGATTACGGGAGTTGTCAATACCTTTGCGCTGAAAGTGGAACGGTATAATGGTAAGATAACATCGAACCTTGAGGCCACCGATCCTGTTATATTTGCAGACGAGATGCATATCACGAATGTAATCTTTAATCTGATGGATAATGCGGTGAAATATAAGAAGCCGGAAGAGGATCTGGAACTGAAAGTAAGAACGTGGAATGAGTCGGGTAAACTGATGATTTCGATACAGGACAACGGTATCGGTATCAAGAAGGAGAACCTGAAAAAGATATTTGAAAAGTTCTATCGTGTGCATACAGGTAATCTGCACGATGTGAAGGGCTTTGGACTGGGACTGGCTTATGTGAAGAAAATTATTACCGATCATAAGGGAACCATTAGAGCAGAAAGCGACCTGAACGTAGGAACTAAATTTATTATTGCATTACCTTTATTAAAAAATAATTGATATGGACGAGAAACTGCGTATTTTATTATGCGAGGATGACGAAAATCTTGGCATGCTTTTAAGAGAATATTTACAGGCAAAAGGTTATTCTGCTGAGTTATATCCTGATGGAGAAGCCGGTTATAAGGCTTTCTTGAAGAATAAATATGACTTGTGTGTATTTGACGTTATGATGCCTAAGAAAGATGGTTTCACTTTGGCACAAGAAGTACGTGCTGCGAATGCCGAAATTCCTATCATCTTCCTGACTGCTAAGACACTGAAAGAAGATATTCTAGAAGGCTTTAAGATTGGTGCGGATGATTATATCACCAAGCCATTCAGTATGGAAGAGTTGACATTCAGAATTGAAGCTATCCTGAGACGTGTACGTGGAAAGAAGAACAAAGAGAGTAATATCTACAAGATTGGTATGTTCACTTTCGACACTCAGAAACAAATTCTGGCTACAGAAGGCAAGCAAACGAAGCTGACTACGAAAGAATCTGAATTGCTAGGCTTGCTTTGCGCACACGCTAATGAAATTCTGCAACGTGACTTTGCTCTGAAGACAATTTGGATTGATGATAACTATTTCAATGCCCGTAGTATGGACGTGTATATTACGAAGTTGCGTAAACACTTGAAAGAAGACGATTCAATTGAAATTATCAATATTCACGGAAAAGGCTACAAGCTGATTACTCCGGAAGTTGAATCTTAATGATTGCGTTTGAGATAACTCCAAATAAAAAATCCCGGGAACATTCGTTCCCGGGATTTTTTTATTGATTTCTACGAAATTAATCAGCGATCTTCTTATTAATAACAATATAAGAAATGAGTCCCAGTACTACCAGTACTACAGAGGTACCCAGGATGGCGTTGTTGTTTACATTTCCTGTAAAGGAACAACCCAGCAGGATGACTACTCCGACCAAGATTAATATCAATCCTAAGTTCTTTAATAAGCCTTTCATGCGTGTGTATTTTAATAGATTATAATATTCCAGTCACAAATTAAAGCATAATTCTTTAACGGGCGAAATTATTTGGATAAAAAATCCATTATAAAGACAGGATTTAGTGGATTTTATGATTTGAAGAGAAGTTCTTCTACCTAATCTTTTGTATTGTAGAATACCTTTTTCAGTACCTCCTGTCCAATGCTCAATTCGTCGAGAGTGATACCGTGAAGAGCCTCTTTCAGGGTCTGTCCGGCAATGATACGCGCTTTTTCTTCCAGTTCTTTCCCGTCTTTAGTCAGGTGAATCAGATTGGTGCGACGATCTTTTTTGTCGGAAATGCGCACGACGAGGTGCTGCCGTTCCATGTTATCTATCAAACGGGTCATACTGGGTTTGTCTTTAAAAGTTGCATTGCACAACTCTTGTTGGGTAACGCCGTCTTTTCCCACAAGGAAAATGAGTACCGTCCATTGCTCGGGACTGATTTCCAATCCGTTCTGACGGAAGTTACGGTACAGCTTACGGTTGATTGCCGCAGAAACTTTGCCATTTAGGATGGCGAATATAAGCCGAATGTCGAAATTAAATTGCTCTATCATGAAATTATTGTTTAAACAACTTTGCAAAGGTAAGCCTCTTCCCGGATAATTCCTACATTAGGATACAAAAAAAGATTAAATGTTTGTAGTTCAAAATAAATTGCCTAACTTTGCACCCGCATTTAAAATAAAATAAATTATTTATTTAATTAAACGAAGTATGAATCAATACGAAACCGTTTTCATTTTAACTCCCGTTTTATCTGATGTTCAGATGAAGGAAGCGGTAGAAAAATTCAAAGGTATTCTTCAAGCTGAAGGTGCTGAGATTATTAATGAAGAAAACTGGGGACTGAAGAAATTGGCTTATCCAATTCAGAAGAAGTCTACAGGTTTTTATCAACTGATTGAGTTCAATGCAGATCCTACTGTAATTGACAAGCTGGAAGTTAATTTCCGTCGTGATGAACGCGTAATCCGTTTCTTGACTTTTAAGATGGATAAGTATGCTGCAGAATACGCTGCAAAAAGAAGAAGTGTTAAATCAAACAAAAAGGAGGATTAATCATGGCACAACAAGTTCAATCAGAAATCAGATATTTGACTCCGCCGTCAGTAGATGTTAAGAAGAAAAAGTACTGCCGTTTCAAAAAGAGTGGTATTAGGTATATCGACTACAAAGATCCTGAATTCTTGAAGAAATTCTTGAATGAACAAGGTAAAATCCTTCCGCGTCGTATTACGGGTACTTCTTTGAAGTTTCAACGCCGTATCGCGCAGGCTGTGAAGAGAGCTCGTCACTTGGCATTGCTGCCTTATGTAACTGACATGATGAAATAAGAAGGAGGAAAAGTATGGAAATTATATTGAAAGAAGACGTAGTAAACTTGGGTTATAAGAACGATATCGTAAACGTGAAATCCGGATACGGTCGTAATTATCTGATCCCGACTGGAAAAGCTATCATCGCTTCTCCTTCTGCAAAGAAAATGTTGGCTGAAGAACTGAAACAGCGCGCTCACAAACTTGAGAAAATCAAGAAAGATGCTGAAGCAACAGCTGCTAAGTTGGAAGGTGTTTCTTTGACTATTGCAACTAAAGTAAGTTCAACAGGTACTATCTTCGGTTCTGTTAGCAATATCCAGATTGCTGAAGCATTGGCAAAACTGGGTCACGAAATTGACAGAAAGATCATCGTTGTAAACGTGCAATGGAAATTTATAAATTCAATTCTATTATTAATACTGCTTATCAGGCAGAGCAGGCCCGGTCAAAATCAAATTTGATTACTTTTCTTATTTCAACCAGTATTATTCTTTTTCTTTTGGTCTTGTTGGTGATATGTATTTATATTCAGATGAGAAAGATTCTGAAGATAAAGCGGGCGTTGGTGCAGAGTAATGAAAAACTTTTGCGATTGAACGAGAAACTGAATATTATGAATAATCAGTTGAACGAACAGAATAATCAGTTGTGCGAAATTAATAGTATAAAGGAGTATTATATAGCCGAGATTCTTTGATGTATGCTTTAGCTATATCCATAAAATGGAGAAATATCAGAATATGCTGTATAAAATAGCTATTAATAAATACTATGATGAACTGATTAAGAAGCTAAAATCGTCGGCACTTATTGATGAGGAACTTAACGCATTATATGCCCGTTTTGATAGGGTGTTTCTTAATTTGTATCCCACTTTTGTTTCCGATTTCAATGCTTTGTTGAAAGAAGAAGAACGGATTGTCTTAAAACTGATACATTATTAAATAGGGAACTTCGTATTTATGCTTTATTACGCTTGGGTATTACGGATAGTGGGAAGATAGCAACTTTCCCTCGGTGCTCTACAAGTACGGTTTATAATTATCGTACAAAAATGAGGAATAAAGCTGCTGTAGATCAGAGATGAATTTGAGAACGAAATTATGAAAATTAGTCTCATAGATCGAAAGATAAATCCTCGAATCACACAAAAAAAATTCCAAATCTTTCTACATTTTTTTATCCCTCCTTTGAATACTTAATATATTGATTATTAAGGATAATATATTTTTAAGTCTACATAAATTCGTGTAAGTCTAAATGAAGTATTGTTTATTTGGCTAGTTTTGCAATATCAGTTTTTCCGGTTAATTAGCTTGATAATGAAAATTGACCGATTTATATTGTTTGCACTTAAATTTGCTATGTTTTATGAAACACAATCTCGCTAGGCACGAAAATAAAAGTTGGAATTATCGGTTTCGGTAGAATGGGAAGATTCTATTGGGAAGCGATGACGAAAAAGTGGGCCGATGGAATATTGCCTATATTTGTGATACGAATCCTGCATCACGTGAATTGGCAAAAGAATTATCTCCGGAATCTTATGTAATAGAAGATAATCAGAAAATTTTTGAAGATGAAAGTGTGCAGGTTGTCGGGCTTTTTACATTAGCTGACTCCCGAATGGAACAAATAGAAAAGGCCATTCGATATGGAAAACATATCATTGCAGAAAAGCCTGTTGCAGATACAATGGAAAATGAATGGAAAGTCGTGGAAATGGCCGAAAGTTCAGATGTCTTTTCTACGGTGAATTTGTATCTGCGAAATTCCTGGTATCATAACCTGATGAAAGAATATATTCGGCAGGGCGAAATCGGTGAGTTGGCTATTATTCGTATTTGCCACATGACGCCTGGATTAGCACCGGGTGAAGGGCATGAATATGAAGGTCCTGCTTTCCATGATTGTGGCATGCATTATGTAGATATTGCCCGTTCGTATGCCGGATGTGAATATCGGACATGGAACGCCCAAGGAGTGAATATGTGGAATTACAAAGACCCATGGTGGATTCAATGTCACGGGACTTTTCAGAATGGAGTAGTTTTTGATATTACGCAGGGGTTCGTTTATGGACAATTATCTAAAGACCAGACACATAATTCATACGTTGATATTATCGGAACAGAGGGCATTGTACGCATGACACATGACTTTACTACCGCTGTAGTCGATTTGCATGGGGTGAACCAGACACTTCGCGTTGAGAAACCTTTCGGTGGCAAAAATATTGATGTATTGTGTGATTTGTTTGCCGATTCTATCGAAGCCGGGCAACGGGACCCTCGCTTACCATTATTGCGCGACTCTGCTATTGCATCCGAATATGCATGGAAATTCCTCCAAAACGCACATATGCACGATTTACCGGCTATCGGTGATCTACGTACGCTTGAACAAATCCGGGAACGAAGAAAAAATATGAAAAATGGATACGGATTGCTACATAGTAATCTACCACAAATAACAAACCCTTAAAATTACTAATTATGTCAGACATTTCGAGAAGAGATTTTCTTAAAACGGGCGCTATGGCTTTGGCAGGCATTACCATTGCTCCAAGCTCTATTCTAGGTATGAGCCACGGACACGTGTCTCCCAGTGATAAATTAAATATTGCAGCCGTAGGTATTGGTGGCATGGGGCATGCCAATATCAATAAAGTAAAGGGTACGGAAAACATTGTGGCTCTTTGTGATGTGGACTGGAAATATGCAAAAAGGGTATTCGATGAATTTCCGAAAGCAAAGAAATACTGGGATTACCGTAAGATGTATGAGGAAATGGGTAAATCCATTGATGGGGTAATTATTGCTACTGCCGATCATACGCATGCTATCATCACTGCCGATGCAATGACAATGGGTAAACATGTATTCTGCCAGAAACCCTTGACTCACTCTGTTTATGAATCTCGTTTGTTGACTAAATTAGCTGCTTCGACTGGTGTAGCCACTCAAATGGGTAATCAGGAGCATCCGATGAAGGGACAGATTTAGTTTGTGAATGGATATGGAATGGCGAGATAGGTGAAGTGACTAAGGTGGAATGTGCTACTGACCGTCCTATCTGGCCGCAAGGACTAAATGCTCCAGAAAAGGCGGACCGTATTCCTGGTACCTTGAACTGGGACTTATTTACCGGTCCGGCTAAGTTGAATCCGTATAATGAAATTTATCACCCTTGGAACTGGCGCGGCTGGTGGGACTATGGAACAGGTGCGTTGGGTGACATGGCTTGTCATATCCTGCATCAACCGTTCAGAGCTCTGAAACTGGGCTACCCTACAAAGGTGGAAGGTTCTTCTACTTTGTTGTTGAGTGCTTTGTGCTCCGCAGGCACAGCATGTAAGAATGATTTTCCCGGCTCGTGATAACATGCCGAAGGTGGCTATGCCGGAAGTTGAAGTTCATTGGTATGACGGTGGTATGATGCCTGAACGTCCGAAAGGATTTCCGGAAGGAAAACAGCTAATGGGGCCTGGTGGTGGGCTGACTATTTTTCACGGAACAAAAGATACATTGATCTGTGGATGTTACGGTCAGCAGCCATTCTTGTTGTCGGGCCGCGTGCCGGATGCTCCGAACGTTTGCCGCCGTGTACCGAATGCGATGAATGGTGGTCACGAAATGGGTTGGGTACGTGCCTGTAAAGAAGATAAGTCAAGCCGCGTCATGACTAAGTCTGACTTCTCGGAGGCAGGTCCGATGAATGAAATGGTAGTGATGGGAGTATTGGCTATCCGCTTGCAGGGTTTGAACAAAACGTTGGAATGGGACGGTGTCAATATGTGCTTTACGAATATCAGTGATACGGAAACTCTTAGAACTTGTGTAAAAGACGGATTCAAGATTCACGACGGTCACCCGACATTTGACAAGACTTGGACAGATCCGGTTAATGCAAAACAGTTTGCTGCCGAGTTGGTGAAACATAATTATCGTGAAGGGTGGAGATTGCCCGATATGCCTCGGTAAGAATAGATGAAAGAAATTAAAAGATTAAAAATTAAATAACTATTAGTATGAAGAAAGTATTTTACCCTTTAGCTTGTCTTGCAGCAGGAGCCTTGGTTGCTTGCGGTGGTCAGAAATCAGGAAGTGCTCAGGCCGATCAACCCAATGAAGTAGCATTGGCATATTCAAAATCATTGAAAGCACCCGGAAACGGATAGTCTGAAATTGCCTGTTGATGAAAACGGTTACATCACGATCTTTGATGGTAAGACGTTTGACGGATGGCGTGGTTATGGAAAAGACAAAGTTCCTGCTAAATGGACTATTGAAGACGGTTGTATCAAATTTAACGGAACCGGTGGCGGTGAAGCGCAAGACGCTGATGGCGGCGACCTGATTTTTGCTCATAAGTTTAAAAACTTTGAATTGGAGTTGGAGTGGAAGGTTGCTAAAGGTAGTAATTCCGGTATCTTGTATTTAGCTCAGGAAATTACTTCTAAGGATAAAGACGGGAATGATGTGCTTGAACCTATCTATATTTCTGCACCTGAATATCAGATTTTGGATAATGCCAATCATCCGGATGCAAAATTGGGTAAGGATAACAATCGTCAGTCGGCTTCTTTGTATGACATGATTCCGGCAGTTCCTCAAAACTCCAAGCCGTTCGGTGAATGGAACAAGGCTAAGATTATGGTTTATAAAGGTACAGTTGTCCATGGACAAAATGATGAGAATGTACTTGAGTATCATCTGTGGACAAAACAATGGACTGATATGTTGCAGGCAAGTAAATTTAGTGAAGAAAAATGGCCTTTGGCATTTGAACTGCTGAATAACTGTGGTGGTGATAATCACGAAGGTTTTATCGGATTGCAGGATCACGGCGATGATGTTTGGTTCCGTAATATCCGCGTGAAGGTATTGGACTAATCACATAGATAACTCGAAATTCCGCAAGTGAATGAATTTATGTTTGTTTGCTTGTGGAATTTGAATCATTGTAAACTCCTGATATCTAATTATATGAAGACTCGAATTTGCTTATGTGTGTTAGCTGCTCTTCTGATGATTCCGGTTGCAGTGACGGCACAGACTAAGAAAAACTAAGAAAGAAGTGGCTATTCAGCTCTATTCTGTTAGAGATATATTGAATAGGGTAGACAATAAGGACGGAAAAATGTGATCCGGCTTATACTGCCATTCTCGCGAAATTGGCAAAAATGGGATATACCGGTGTTGAAGCGGCTAATT
>VOFG01000754.1_pt1 | contig 29408 bp, 48 predicted proteins | sample 5384171 | NCBI WGS metagenome assembly VOFG01 (sample SAMN12384726, study PRJNA508395) | human gut metagenome | isolation source: healthy gut F | host: Homo sapiens
CTCTCTAAAAACGATTCTTTTCATCTGTTTTCCAGTTGCCCCTATTGTCCGCAGTTTTCCATATTCTTTTGTTTTTCTGGCTATGGACACATAGAACAGACTGTAAATAACAAGGGTACAAGCCAAAGCGATAATAAGACTGATAAATGCTATTACAGTGATATATTGACTGCTTCTCTGTTCAATGAGAGAAAAATAATATGTTGAAAACTGCATTTGCTCCGGCTGTATTTCCAATTCTCTGCACAATGTTGATAATTCAGCTTGTATAGCAGCCTTAGACCAACCATCAGATTCATTCAAACGGATATAAGCGGAGGATGCCGGTTCGCTGATCTTGTTTTCAATATAAGACTGCGACACGAATACGGAATAATTTGAATTTTCGACAGGCAAAATACCACATAAGGTATAATCTTTTTCTCCATCTCCCAGATTTAACGATATAGTATCGCCTATGGATTTGGACAATCCAGCTCTATCAAGAAACGCCTTTGTGATAGCAATTTCATTTGTAGATTTGGGCAATTCTCCCTCTAAATCAGGATATTTTGCTAATTTCATTAATGTTTCATCCATTGAACGAACGGTTAATTTGTAGTCCCCATAAGATACTAAACCCAATAAATGACTTACACCCACTTGAACCCTATCGTCATTTACTAATTTCGTAATGGTATCATTATCGACTTCATTGATAATTGCTTGATAACGCCCAGCCGCATCATTTAATGATTTTCGCTGCGAAGCAAAAAAATACAAGGTCGTTGTCATTATCAAGCAGGTTGCTAAGGCAATCGTAATGATAAACCGGCGGGATCAGCAAGCAAGCTGCATTGATGAGTAATGTCTTTGTGATTTCCATAAGGCCACCTCCAATTTCATGATGTTGCTGTCAGCATAAATCCCAAATGTTGCAGAATTGTCCTAAAATCCATTGTCCTCTAAAATTTTTCAAAAAAGGCAGCCTGCCAAAACAGACTGCCTCAGAATTATTTTATGGGCAGGAACACGGAAAAAGTTGATCCTTCCCCAACTTTAGACTCAACGGTAATATAGCCGCCCTGCATGGTAATGATCTCACGGGCAAGGTATAAGCCGATTCCGACCCCATCTATATCATGCACCGCTTCATCCCGATAGAAGCGTTTGAAGATCGTGCCCTGAGAATGCTCCGGGATGCCTCTGCCTGTATCCGTCACATCTATCCTCAAATACATTTCCCAATCCCGTACCCTCACCTGGATGCTGCCACCGGCAGAGGTGTACTTTACCGCATTATCCAGAATGTTAAACAATGCTTTCGGAAGTCCAGCGGCTGTCATGGGATATTGTCAGATCAGATGGGCAGTCCACCGACAGGCTGATCTCTTTTTGTTCCATCGGAGCCAAAACACCATTGATGGCGCTCACCAGCGTATCCCCCGATCACAGCATCTTGTTTCTCCAGCGTAATGACACCCGTTTCCAGCCGGGAAGTTTTCACCATTCCCTGAATGAGAAAATCCAGTTTATCCAGCTGTGTGCCTGTGGCCTGCAAAACTCCTTGCGCTTTTCTTCTGTCAATGGCCGTGTCAGCATGGTGTCGTTGAGCAGCTTCAAATTAGCGATGGGGTTTTGGTCTGGTGGGAAATATCCGATACCAGGGATTGCAGTTCTTCCTTTTCTCCCTCTGCCATGTGTCTGGTTTTCTGCATCACATTATAGAGTCGTTCCAGACGATGGCTAATCCGAGACAGCAGTGTTTCCGCTTCATAGTCTACCTGGGGCCAGTCTGTACTGTCCATCATGTGATCCAATGTCTGGCACAAACCATCGGTGAACAGAGAAAGTTTCTTTTTGAAAATAGTGCAGAAAAACCATGCCCCAAATGAAAAATGCAGCTGTCAAAATAATGCCGCAGATGACAACACGCACATCTTTCGTCAACAGGAAAAAATCAACAGCAGCAAAGCGGCAGTGAGCAGAGTCCCCGCCACAATTTTTCTCAAAAATGCCCTGACAGATAAATTTTGCAGCTTCATCGAGGCTCACCGCCGATCCACTGATAGCCCATGCCGTAAGCTGTCTTAATATATTTCCTCTCGTCTGTTTCGATTTTTTACGGATACGGCTGATGATCGTCGTCAGCGTATGCTCATCCACAAAGTCCCCATCAATGTCCCACAGCTTCTCTAAAATCTGCCGCTTGGTCAGAATAATCCGGGGGTTCTTTACGAACAGGAACAGGGTGCGGTATTCCTTCGGTGTAAAGTCCAGGGACTCTCCGGCAAGGGACGCACTTTGTTCGGAGAAGTCGATTTTCAGAAAGCCATCATCAAACAGATCATGCCGGGGTGTCCGCAGCTCCAGATTTGCAAAACCGCCGCCACTTTTTTACAAAGCACTGTCACAGAAAAGGGCTTAGTCACATAATCCGCGCCGCCGACTTCATATCCCTTGAGCATATCGCTCTCCTTATCATTGGCTGTGATAAAGATGATATAGGTATGCTGACCGCGATTCCGGATTTCTTCACACAGATCCAGTCCGCTGCCATCGGGGAGGTTAATATCCAACAGTGCCACATCAAATTCATTTTCGCGCAGCTTTCTTACCGCGCTGTCAAAATTAAAAACAGAAATGACCTCATATCCATCAGAGGTCAGATTGTATGCCAATGTCCGATTCAAAAGCTGATCGTCCTCTACAATTAGAATCTTCTTCAAGACATTCACTTCCTTCCTTATTTTTCAGCTATACTAATAAGATAAACACCAAATGTTACAGAAATGTCCTAATCAGATATTTTTCTTTTTAATTATAGGATAGCCTACTTTTCAGCACAAGGGCAAAATGCGAATACATACAATAGTTTCAATGTTATGTTGTACAACAAAACGCCGCCGCAAACGATACGATTGCGGCGGTGCTGACTATGTATAAAATCTTTTTTGTAGTTACATGGGTATGGTGCAGTTGAATTAAAAAACCTCTATTCTGCTATACCCTGCGGAACTTCAAATTTGTATCCGCTCCCCAGAACAGTACGAATATAACCCGCTTTCGGCATATCCGGAGTCAGTTTTCTGCGGATCTGACCAATAACGCTGGCAACAGCCGTTCCACAGTTTTCGCTATCTCCCCCACACTTCTTCATAGATCTGCCCAGCAGAAAATACCCAGGATGGATGGTTTGCCAAGTATACCAATGTCGCAAATTCCCGATGGGTCATAGAAATCAACTCACCATTTCGATGTACCGTTCTCTCCTTCAGGCGGAGTTCCAATCCCGGAAAACAAGAATATTACACGGATGGGATGACACAGTATGGTCAAATCCTGGCTCGGCCGCAATAATCTCCATAATTCTGCTAAGTATGTATTCTTCATGGTCTGTTACCGACAGTACAAAGATTTTTCCCATATATCCCTCCACTTTAACATATAGAACCTGCAATGACTTATTTTTTCTATTGTCTTTGTCTGAATACTATTCTACCATCCCTTTTTTCTAACTATTTTTTCTTCTTAGCAACAGTCAATATCCTAGCGTCTTTCTTTTTATTTGCAAGAATAATTACAGAAATCAAGAATGTCAAAACCATTATGATAAAGGCAGGGAAAATGTGATAAGTATAACCATATTCCGCGCCACAAGTAGGGTCTACTAAAATCATGCTTGCTTTAATCGGATAATAATTTAACAGTGTTCCTTCAAAAGTTCCGAAATATCCATACACAAAAGCTAGTGCAACCCCACCCAAAAAATTGTTTGCCGAACAACAAAATAGCAAAATAATCGGCAAGACTGAAATATAGATTCCTATATTCGCCCCAGTAACACGAATAAACATATTGAGCAGATTGCCAAAATGCACTCCTGGAAATCCAGCAATAACATTGATTACTAATGCTAGCACGCATCCTATAAGGCTAAAAGCAGATTGTCAACAACAATAGGACAAGTAGTTTTCCAGAAAGTAACTGTTTATATGGAATAGGAATTGTTGATATATTCTTCATCGTATCGTCTGTATATTCCCTTGTTATAATATAACCTGCTATCAGTGCAATGATAATCGGAAAAACAAGGTACAGTTACTAATCATAACTTGCTGCATAAAATAGTCAAACGTCCATGTCTGTCCACCGTTAGCTGTAGAATAAAACAGTGACAGTAACGGAGAAAGTGTTGCCATAATAATTCCGGCTTTTATTACGGAATATCGCTTTAATTTTAAAAATTCGGTTTTTATAATATTTCTCATATCTTTTACCTCGTCCATTTTTGTAGAAGCGAATGATCAGCCACAAAGAAAGTATAACTGTAATTGCCATAATAAAAATTGTATGGCAAGTGGTTGGTACAATCGCATAGGCTTCCGGCAAAAGATTGTCTTTTTGCAAATGATCCATCATTAAGCCGCTTGTCCAGTTCATAACACATATAACTGGGAAAGAATTTAAGAAAGCAATTTTTGCAGCACTTATAGATGTTCCAACTGTCCCTAGTATGCCCCAGTTAAAAATAGAATAAAAAAACGCAAGCAGGATAGAAAGCAAAAAAACTTTTGTTAAAACAAATAATTAAAAAAATACAATCGGCAAAGAAGCTGCTACGATAAGAACTCCAAAAAAATAAGGCTCATAAATATCTTATAAGTCATACCATAAACCATTCCTACATGAAACAGTTTACAAAACAACGCAACAGATAATGTGCTTGTCAGACAAAACGCAATGCTAAAAAATAAAGAGCATAGAAATTTTTGCCATAATGAGTTGTGTATTTGTAACAGGAATTGTTCTAAGGTTTTTGGAAGTATCGCAATCTCTTTCATAAAAAACAAAATAGCGGCAATGATACCAATTAGACATGGAAGCAAAAAAAACCAATCCATATCCCAACATCATTGTATAAACATAATCAAATCGGGTTTGAAGATAATGTTCCGTTGTATCTGCACCTGTTCCCGCCTTTGCCATATATGCCAAAATCAACGGAAAAAATAACGATAATGACATCAGTGCGTATAATAATCTTTTCCGCTTTAATTTCCAAAATTCGCATTTTATCAGTTTAAGCAATTCCCTCGCCCCCGTCACACGCTTGAAGTAATCTTCAAGACTTTCTTCTGAGGTATGCGCCTCCGATACCTCCAATCCATTTTCTACAAAGGCAGTTACAATTTTCCCCACAGGCAGATCAAGGTTGTGCAGGCGCAGATTGTGGTCGTCCTGTATAGAGAAATGGTTTTCATGGAAATTTCGTTCCAAAATTCTTGCCGCCTGCGCAGTATCAGAGAGTGTAAACCGGATATGCTTACTACTTTTTTGCTCCAACTCAGCAAGGCTTTCTTCTTCCAGCAATGCACCGTGGTCTATAATTCCAATATCGGCAGCCAGCAAGGAAATCTCCGAAAGAATATGACTGGAAATCAAAATGGTTTTTCCTCTTGCGTCGCAAAGCTCCCGAATAAAGGATCGTACTTCTGCAATACCAATGGGATCGAGACCGTTGATCGGCTCATCCAAAATTAAAAAGTTCCGGATCGTGCATAACAGCAAGGGCGATGGCAAGCCGCTGCTTCATACCAAGAGAATACTGGGAAAAGAGCTTTTTATCTTTGTAGGGCAGTCCTACCAAATCCAGAGCGTCTTTGATGGCATGATTGTTTGGTACGCCCCGCAGAGTAGCAAAGATACGCAGGTTCTCTGTGCCGGTCAGATTGGGATAAAAGCCGGGGGACTCAATTAGGCTGCCGATACGGGGCAACAACTTCTTTTCATTCCCTTGCAAAGATTTTCCCCAGATTTTGACCTCACCGGAGGTCGGCTTCGTTAAGCCCAACAGCATTTTCATAGTAGTGGTTTTTCCGGCTCCGTTTCTGCCCAGCAGACCATAAATTCTCCCACGCTTCACATGGATATTTAAGTCAGCCACACTCTTTTGTGAGCCGTATTGCTTCGTCAGATTTTTTGTTTCAATGATATAATTTGTATCCATATTCAAAACCTCCTGTTCTGTAAGGTATTCTATCACGCCAACCTTGCATTAACCTTGCCGCAACCTTGCATTAACCTTGCAATTTGAAATCCGGCAAAAATGACAAAGGTTCCCGCCATAAAGACGGGAACCCGCTTAAATCTCCAAAGGAAAAAACAACATAAATTCAGTCCCTTTTCCTGGATACACTTTCAACTGTTATGCTTCCACCCATCTTTTCTACAAGCTGGTGGACAATAGAAAGACCAAGACCGCTGCCTTTCTCAGAGCGTCCTTTATCACACTTATAAAGCCGTTCAAAAATGTGTTTCAAATCTTCTTTCTCAATTCCTACTCCATTATCCGCCAGCAGCAGCTCCATGTTATTTTCCTTCTTTGACAGGACAATTTTGATTTTGTCTGCATGGCTGTGAGCGATTACATTTTGAATGAGATTGTTGACGATCCTCATATAGCTGTCCATATCAATCTTACCCGGACAGGCTGTTCGGGAATATCAATGTCATAATTAACCTGTTTATCCTCAAAAATCGGTATCCAGTCGATCAGAATATTTCTTGTCAGCTCTGCGGCCTCAACGCTCTGGATTTCTCCAAAGCAAACTCGTTGGAATTTAACTTGAACCAGTCAAAAAGTACATCAATGTATTCTTTCAGATCATGGGCTTTCCGACGGGCGGTTTCAATATAATCATCCCGGTCTTTTCCTGTGACCAGTCCTTTGTGTGTAGCGTCAAGATACCCAAGCAGAGTAGTAAGGGGCGTTCGCACGTCATGGGAAAGGCTCGTCATAAGTTGACGGTTGGTTTCCTCTGTCTGCCGTACAGTTGAAAGTCTGCTTTCATAGGCCACAACGATCTCATTGATTTCATAGGCAATAGGTGCTGTCAGTTCATTTGTTGCAGACAGAATACGCCGGTTGCCATTTCCGTTTTTCACATCAACCAGCACATCGGTCATTTCTGCTATTTGTTTTTTACGCGCCGAACGAGAACGATGGATGTCAGCACAGCCAAAACAGCAATCACAATGGACAAGAAAACGATGATTTCCATACCAGCTACACCTCCTTATTAAAGCGGTAGCCAATCCCTTTGACCGTTTGGATATACTTTGGACCGGAAGGATTGACTTCTAATTTTTACGAAGCCGGCTGATAATCGCCATAATGTTGCTGTCATCATAGAAATATTCTTCGCCCCAAACTTCCTCATAAATCTGCTGTTTTGTCAAAATTTTACCTTGATGCTTTGCACAGTACAGGAGCAGATCAAATTCCTTTGGTGGAAGTTCAAAAGTGCCATTTTCCGTCGTAACAGAACGATTTTCAAGGTCAATCTGCAATCCGTCAAAATCCAGTTTTTGCACAGCTCCGGCTTGATGATTAAAACGGTGTAGCGGCGAATGAGGGACGCAATGCGGGCAATCAGTTCGTCCATATCAAACGGTTTTGTCAGATAATCGTCCGCCCCGGCCCGTAAGCCCCGCACTTTAGAAATGCTGTCATTTTGGGATGTAAACATCAAAATCGGCAGGCTGTTCTCTTTGCGGATTTCTTCCAGCGTTTCAAAGCCATCCATACCGGGCATCATCACATCCAGCACCACAAGCTGATACTCCTGCTCTTTAATTTCTGCAAGCCCTCTTTTCCGGTATTACAAAAAATCAGCTTCTATATTTTCTGATTGTACGCTGCGTTTAATCAAAGCGCACAGTTCTCTGTCATCATCTATAATCAAAATTTTATTCATGGCGCAGCTCCTTCCCTTGTCTTGTCCGCCCATCAATCGGCTTCTCCGCAGTTTTAGGGATCAGCCAAATACCAGCCATTTTCACAGCACCGTGGATACGCCCACCAGCACAATAATAATTTACCCTACGAGGTGTCACGCCCCATTTCTCGGCGGCATCTTTTAGTGTCATATAGTCCATTTTGCACCTCCATAGGACATATTATAGTTCTTTATTTCGAATAATACAAGCTGACTATTGTGATTATGCTTACATAAAAAAGAGCCGCAGATCATCTCTGACCTGCGGCTCTGTTCCTATTAACCTGTTAAGTATGTATCCCGTATTTCGCCGTTGGATGTCCTCTCCACCATGCAGGATTACTCCGCCACAGGTTCTTTGTGCCATGTACCGTGTAACCCTCAAAAAAGAAGCTGTAAGGCAGGTAATCATCCGTCAGGACGATGCGTTCGTAGTTGTACCAGTTAAAATGCTGATCCAGAAATTTCCCCAGTTTGTGCCGCAGGATAGGATTCTCCACTACGGCCTTGAGATTTTTCCGGCTTTGAAACTCCAGCTTTGGCCGGTTCTGTTCCGTAATGGACAACAGCCGCCACCGTGTTCTATCAATGGTTTCTCCCTCACCTGCCGCATATGAGCGGAACGGCTCATAAGGCAGCCTGACCCGCTCGGTATAACCGGAAACGCTGTCTCTGCCAGCATCCTTCAGCCATGTGAAGGAAAACTCCAGCACTTTGGCACCGCCTACGGCATCACACAGCCGCAGTTCTGCATAGGAATGAATATCTTTTGCGATCAAATACTTTCTTCTCCTCCAGCCGCTGCAGTTCCTTTTTCAAAATAATAAATCGTTGCGGCGAACAGCTTTTTCCGGAGCGGGTCTTGACGGAAATGCTATCCTGATCCACATAAACCGTTGCCATTGTCCTATTATTCATAATCCACCTCGTTTCTGTTATTTGCCCCTGTATGATGCATGGCAGTCTGTGTGACCAGGAATGGATGCTCTACATACTCCTCTTTTGCTGAGGTATATGCCGCTCCGCCCAGAGAGTCCAGATACTGCCATCCGTTTTGGATTTTGAGATGTACACATAGAACGGTGCAAGCACATACTCGTCCCGTTCATAGCAGCCCAGATACCGTCTTGCAAGTACTGCCACAACACCCAGCTCTGCCGCTTTCTGTGTCGTTAGGGAAACTGCCAGTTTCATTACTTCCTCTTTTTTCAATATCGTTGAGTCCGAAAGTATAGATGCTCTCCAGGAACAGCACAGCCTTCTCATCGGCGGCAGATTTTCCGGTCTCCGTATTCTCCTGCGACAGATCAGCAAAAGAAAAATCAACGGCAGGCGGTTTTGAAATGCGCCTTTCGTCAGACGGAGACAGGCACGAGCTACCACCGCCTCATCTTTTTTCACAAGGACAATCTTCTTATTAGAGTCGAAGGCAGCTAACAGGCACTCCCTCTGGCTTCCAGTACGGTAAGACAAGACAGGTACTATGAGGAAGTTCACCAAGCCGCAGCGTGTGGTAAAAATCATCCACCTCTTCTGCCCACAAATGCACCTCTCGCCAACGAAAGATTTTTTTCTTCCAAAGACTCTCCTGCATCTCGCTGACAGGGTAGCGAATCTCACGCTGCAGGTCACCGGCAAAATATTTGAGTTTATAGAACTGGCCCATCAATTCAGCCTGTACGATCCGTCGTAGCGCTTCAACAGCCAGCTCCTGCCCGTCCAGTTCCCCATAGAGAGCGCATACCATAGCCGCGCCGCCCCGCAGTAAAAACTCCGTGACAGTCTCCCGGTTCTGCTCCACAAAATCGTCAGAACATACCAGTTTCTCTTTTATATCCAGCCAGTCTGCATCTGTTGTCAGAATATCTTTCCGCACCTGTTTCCAATCCGTCCTTTCCAAAAGAGCCATCATATTATTGAGGGCAAATACTGCGTCCGACTCCGCTGTGAAATCTGGTATATATGCCTGTAGCCGCTCGTAGTGCTGCAGCAGTCTCATGGCAGTACTCCGGGTCAGCCCACAGATATGCCCAAATGAACCCCGATACCATTCGCTAAACGGCCTTCCAACAGACATTTTCCAAGCTGCTCCAACTCTGCATCTCCTGTATACTGGCTGACCAGATCCCGTTTTATCAGCTGCCGAAGTGTCAGCAAACGCTGATCTATGGGAAGCGGTGTCAGCATAGTGTATAACCGGACATAAACCTCTTTCTGATGCCAAAGCTGATACATTTCCTCAAAGGTGTACTGCTGCCCTTCTTCCAGAAGCGTAAAAAGCTGTCGCTGCGGTTCACAGAATCGCTGGCTTTCAAATTCTTCAGCGTCAGGAATTGATGTTGCAATGCTCACAAAAGCCTCGCTCAAACAAAAGCGCGTATCGCCCCAAGGACAGGAACACTTCACTGTTCTGATCCACCAAATCCAAAAATGCTTTTTTTCTATGCTCCACTGCATAAATGAGAATTGAAAACTGGAATTGTCGGATTGCATTAAAATCCAGATGGAGCCTGCCGGCATACGGAGCATTCAGATAACTCAGTTGGTTGCATAAAATTTCTTCCTCTGTTCCTTGCTCAAAGGATGTGGCTGGGAGATAAACCAGTTGAGGTCATATTGTCCGGCATGGTTGTCCAGCCAGAGGTCAAAAAAAAAGCAGACAAATCCTCTGCGTCATATTCAAATACAGCCAACAGCCGGCGGAATTTTCCCACATCGGTCATTTTCATCCACCGGAGATCTTTCAGGCGCTCTACTGACAGAAACAGCCGCACACCATACCGATAAAGCAAGATGCAGACTCTCTGGAGCGGACGATTCTGTTCCAACAGTTCCAGAGCTTTCCGTTCATTTTGATGCCAGAAAAACAGATACGAACCAAGAAACGACTGCCGCATCATATCCCGCTGGTGTTCCGTCAGCATGGAAAGTCCCTTCCACTCCGCAATGGGAAAAGTCTGCAGGTTATCCAATATGACCTGCTCCTCTTCTTCATACATCACAAAGGGAAAATAGTATTTCAGGTATTCAAACCGCAGGGAAGGCAACAGTTCCAATTTCATGACTGCCAGCACCTGTTCTTGGGGATACGCTGTCAGTCTCTCTCCATACCCATCTGCCGACTCTAAGACTGAAGCAATTTCTTCATCGCCAATCTCCTGCCTGCACAATGCGTCATAAAGCGCTGCAAAGTTCGGCACACGAATCAGTTCTTCCTGTATCCGCTTTGTTTTCCGGATGCGCAGCCGTTCCTGTAATTGAAGTGTCTCCACCTGTCCACATGCCTGCGCTATGGCATCCTCTGAAAAGCTGCCTGTAAGCTCCGGAAGTAGACCATCCTCCTTCATTCTGGTCAAAAGAGTCAGATGTTTTAATGTATTTCTCATGCTGCTTCACCTCCGATCATTGTCAGTACCATATTCAAAATCTCATGCCTTGGCCGGGGTTCAGACTTTACCAACTCACCACACAGCTCAAAAAAGGCGTGTGCGTCTTTGGCCTCCATCGTCTGCACACAACCGGCGGGCCATTCCACCAACTTATCAAATGCCATATCCAGTACCTCTTTCTTCTCATCCTGGTAATAATATCCCCCTATGAATTTCACAAGAGATTCGGCGCTGCCGTTATAAAGTTGCTGCAGCTTTTCCCGTTTCTGTATGGTCCGTTTTTCCTGCTCCAGTCGTTTTTCCTGCTCTTTTTTCTCCACTTCGGCTCTGTGTTCATCCTCCAGTTCTTCCTTGGAATAGAATGTTTCCTTCAGCCGGTTGATTTCATAGCCGTTATACTCCCTGTGCAGCAAAAGCTGCCGGAGCACCGCCGCCAGCGTTTTTTATCATAAAGGCGTTGGATATCCGGTGCTTTTAAGGCGCTTAAAACAAAGTCCTCATATTTTTCCGGCTCCGTCTGGAAAACTGAACGCTCCACCCAGTCATAGAGCTGACGATGCTGCTCCGCAGATAGAAATGGACGGCTGATGCATGTTTTATATTCCCTTCTGCTGTAATACCCCTCACTCCTGACAAAGCATTCGTGAAAGTAAAACCGCTTGCCAAATATCGTTTGAAGTTGGGAAAAGTGTACTCAGCCAGTAGCCTCTCTACAAACCGGAAACACCTCCAACTTGAAATTCTCAGGGCATACTCCCGCAGCAGTTTCAGTTGTGGCGCATCTTCACCATCTTGCCGATGCTGCTTGAAAAACTCCCATAAATCGATTTCTTTCCTTTCCACCAGAAAGGCAAACGCCCGCCCACTGTTCTTATGGCAACTTCTGAAATATTCAGCATAATCGGCTCCTGTTAGCTCTTTTTATTTGTAAAGCCACTGTTTCAAAGGGATTGTTTGCCTGGAATACAGCATTCGCAAGGTAAACAACTCCATATAGTTATCCCGCTCCAGTTCCTTCGCGAGATCATCGTACTGAGGATCAAACACATCAAATCGGTACGGAAAATCTTTCTGTATCGTTTGATTCATCCATAACAGTGTTTTCGGTGCTGTGGGGTTCAAACCATATTGAACCGCTTCCCAGAGTCCCTGAAATCCTTCGTACTTGACCGTAAAGCTGTTATAGAACTGAAACAGCCAGCCAAGATACTCGTAAAATTCTTCCGAAAAATCCTTTGGAGCATTCAGAAGCATCCGCCCACACGCTGTTGCGATTTTCTCGGCAGTGATACTCTTGGAACTCAACCGGTCCGGCAGCCTGTCCGCCCATACAGCGAGAGAGTTTGCCAAAATGATTTCATCGCAGCGATACCCTGCTTTAGTCAAAACCGAAAATTCGCGGCTGTCGGGCTTCATATTCATATACGGCAGTTTCATTAGCGTGCGCAGCACCAGGTCGGCTTTCCCGCGGTATTTCTTTGCCTGCTCTGCATAGAACCGGATGAACCATTCCAGCACACCAAAATCATATACCAGAGAAAGTGTTCGATTTTGTGTAAACAGGCGGCTCAGCTGGGTATGCATCGCCTCATAGCCGCGTTCCCTATCATCAAATAACGACAGTACAAACAGGGCTTCTTCCGTTCTCGTACACTCCCTTTCTGCCAGTTTCTCCAACAGGGCATGGCGCTGTGCCGCATCTGTTTCCAAAAGATACAGAGCGCCCTGCAGGTACACATCTTCTCCGGCAGACCGCCGCAATTTCTGGAGGAATGCTCCCCGCTGATTGCCCACAAACATATTGTCAGACTGGATCGCACAGGTATTTCCCAGCGCCAGAGCCAGAGCGCGGAGCACCCGAACATCATTGCCCAGTTTTTCCTCAAACCGCTCCAGCACTTCGCCGGGATAACGCAGATGATATGGTTCAAAATAGCCGGACACATCCGTTTCCACCTGCCATATCTGCATCGCCCTTTATTTGTCGGTAAGTCCTTCCCGCCGTATTATCCTGAGAAGTCTGTACGACCAATTCGGCAAAGGCATGGTAAAGTTCCAGATCAACAGCCCTCTGATATGCCCGGTAAACCGGCATCCTGTCGATATGCATTAAAATCCCTCCTATTCGAAATCTTCCATAAAAGATTGAGGAGAGAGCCCTGTTTCATGGCTCTCTCCCCATTAATTAACTGACAGCATACGGATGGTATGCTATATTTTCTTACTCAGCGCCGGCCATGCTAAAGAACTCCGCAGGCGACAGCACCGTAACTCCCAAATCTCTGGCCTTGGACAGCTTGCTGCCGGCGTTTTCGCCGCAGACCAGATAATCCGTTTTCTTGGACACCGAGCTGCCGGCATGGGCGCCCAGTGATTCGATCAGGCCATTGATTCCGTCCCGGGTGTAGGGTTCCACCTTGCCGGTAACTACGATAGTCTTTCCCACAAAAGGATTATCCTGCCCCCTATCTTCGCTGTGTTCTGCCACAGCAGGCTTTTGAATATTCATCATAGTCTGTAATTCCTCCCAAATACAAAAATTATCTTCTACGCAAAACCAGTCGTGGATATTGTTATGCAATATCTCCCCGAAATCCGGAAGCTGCCGGAAATCATAGCCGCCATAGACCGCATCCCGGAACGCATCCAAATCATAGTGGAACACACGACCCAATACCTTGCTGGCAGTGTTGCCGATCATAGGGATGTCCATAGAAATCAGATACCGTTCAAAGGTGGTATTCCGGCTCTGCTGGATAGCGTCCCAAAGGCGCTGCCAAGACTTTTCACCAAACCCATCCATGCGGACGATTTCAGCCCGGTAACGATCCAGACGGTAAATATCCAGATAACTATGGATAAATCCCTGACCGATGAATTTTTCCAATGTAGCCTCCGACAGCCCTTCAATGTCCATCGCCTTCTGGCTGACAAAATGGACGAACTTTTTCAGTCGGCGTGTCTCGCAGTCAAGGTTATCACAGTACAGCGTCTTGATGATGCGATCCTCGCCATTTTCGCCCTTTCCACTTGATTCATGGATGCGGGTAGGCTGTCCACAGCAGGGACAAACATGAGGAATCGTATCCACCATAGAGAAGCCGCCTCTGTCCAGATTTTCCTCCACGTGTGGGATGATCATATTTCGCTTGCTTACCAGAATCCGGTTTCCAGCCACCAGTTCCAGATCCTCAATAAAGGACAGGTTGTGCAGACTGGCTCTGCTGACCTCACAGCCATCGATTTCCACCGGCGTAAACACTGCTACCGGAGCAATCTCTCCGGTTCTGCCCGGCGTCCATTCGATGTACTGCAGCAAGCTCTCATGCAGGTCATCTTCAAACTTATAGGCCAGACCGTCCTTATAGTGATGTCCGGTGCGGCCGCAGCTCTGGGCATAGGCGATGTCGTTAAACGAAACCACGATACCGTCAATGGGGATATCTTTGTCAGTGGCATATTGCCGCAGCTGATAGATACCGGCTTCCACATTTTCCAGCGTCAGTTTCTGCTTTGTGACCAGATACTTACAGGGCTGGAACCCCAGCGCACGCAGTTCCCGCAGCTTATCTGATTTCCGAGTCAGGCTCGGAAAGCCCTCCAGCACACCGAATGGCATGAAAACCAGCCGACGCTCCTGACATGTCTTGGCATCCATCAGACGGATGGAACCGGCAGCCAGATTGCGGCCGTTTTTATAGGGGCTTACCGCTGCTGTCCTGTAGGCTGGTCTTCAGTTCCTCAAAATCACTGGGTCTGATAAAGCCCTCGCCCGTCACAACCAGTCTCTCTTTGTAGGTGATGTGGGAAGGGATACCGCTGATGGCTCGGGTGTTATGGGTAATGATCTCCCCTTCGTCACCATCGCCACGGGTAGCCGCCTCCAGAAGTTCTCCATTCTCATAGGTCAACTTTACAGTCAGGCCATCCAGTTTGAGCATCAGCATCACCTGCTGCTTACCCATGAAATTCAGAAGATCCATACTGCTCTTAGTCTTATCCAAAGACAGCAGCGGGATCTCATGTCTGGTTTTCTCCAGCCTGCTCACCGCAGGATAGCCTACTGTCTGGGTTGGCGAATTTGCCATTTGATTCCGTTTCCTGTTCCAACTCTTTCAACTCGTCAAAGAGTCTGTCATAGACCTCATCTGACACACTGGGAGCGTTGCGGTTATAATACTCATCCCGATAGCGGTTGAGCCGGTCATTCAATTCCCTCTGCTTTTCAAAAATATTCCGTTCCATTATGCTGCCTCCTTTTCAAGTACCCGGAAGGACATAACCAGTTCTTCTTCCGTATGCTTCTGTTCACTGTCGAAAACACTGCAAACACCGTCTGCAAACTGCCAGTGGGCGGCTCTGCCCCACCAAAGGATCGGGCCGCGGCCGCCGTTGCCTCTGTTGGCAGACGCATCTGGCTGATTCGCTACGGTACTATAAAAGCCCTGCGTGTTTACCAGCGTAATGTTCCGTATCTGCCCAATACACTCCGGCCGACAGTGATCCAATATCTCCAACTGTGTCCCTTCCCGAAGTGTCCTGCGCAGCTGATTCAGGTTTTTGATCATGCAATTTTCTCCTTTCCCCCGCCCCACAGGGCAATCCTGCTGTGCGGTATGCAGCCCATTTCTGCCGGCTGCATATCTGCCAAAATTCAATTCATGGACAATACGCTGAATGGCGTCATCATCGTCCCACGCTGCGTGAAGCGTATTCCGCTCTGGCCCGGCTCCCCATGGACACATACCTTTTCACTGCCAACCTGCAGCAGCACATCCTGTCGCCTGGCGCAAACCACTGCCAGATTTCCAATTTGTTTCATGCTCTGCTCCTTCCTTCTTCATCAATGACCGGACGCCCTCAAGGACGCCCGGCCATTCTCATTTTGTCACGCTGCAGCAGCCAATACCGGAGACTGGATGCTATCCGTGTTTTCCATCAGGTCTGCCATCAGCACATCCGCCAAAAAGCCTTCCTGCCAAATGGCCGGTATGAATGATGACCCGATCCTTCTTCAACTGGATAAATTCCTTCTCACGAAGAATCCGGCTTTCCGCAGCCAGCGCCTTGTCGCTTTCTGTCAGTCTGGCAGTAATCACCCGCTGCCACTTCTGCAGAAACTCGGTCGCCTGCTCAATATCCTTCTTCTGCCGGTCATATTCCGTCCGTTTCTGCCGCACTGTTCCATCCGGCTCTACTTCCAGCGTGTAATAGGCATGGAAAGGATCAGCCGTTTTACGCAGAAACATCACAAAGCTTTCTCGCCGCTCAATCCGATCCCAGTAGCGGTCGCTGCTTCCTACACAGTGATGGAGCGCACGCCCCTCGGTAATAATATCCAGAATACCGCTTGGCACCACTACCATATAATCCGCATCGGCGTACTCATATTTCGTTTTGATTTCCTGACAGATGGCATTAACATGGGGAATTTCTCCTCCATCTCCTCGGCCTGCAGTTCAATATCCTTCTCCTGGCATTTGAGCACCAGATCATCGTGGCGCCGCCTCAGTTTTCTGGTGCGATATACGATCTCATCATAAACATCCATGTGCAGTTTCTTTGCCATGGAAAGATAATCCTCCCATGTACGCAGTACCTCATGGCTGTTTCGCCGGAAAGATGGCATCTGACGCCGCACATAGTTGTAGACCTGCACCATGCTCATGCGGTCGGCAATGAACTGGACATCCCTGGGCTTAATATCCTGCTGACACATCCACAAAAGGATATTATCCGGGATTTCCTGCCGGTGCCCTTTTCATATTGCAGCCACCGCAGCAGATCGCAGCCTCCATTATGAAACCGAAGGCGCTGAAACCGCCTGCTGTCAAGGCCCAAGGCTTTAATCAGACTCCCTGCGCTACGGTTTTTGATAAGTTCACTGACCATTCCGCAGGAACTGAAACATTCTCTGGTAAGCTTCGGCAGGCTCGCCTTGCTGATCTGTTCCATTTGCGGTATCCGTTCGAGCACAGCCAGATATTTTTCCGGATCAACGCTTTTCTGCTTCCGAATCCAGTTGACCAGCCCTGTGCATCGAAGTTCCTTCTGTTCCAGAGTTGGCAGCGTTTTGCCATAGACCCGTCCATTATGCGAACCAGACCAGTTGTAAGAACAGGGGGATCCGGAAATCCAACGCATATTGCGCTGCTTATACAACCCCCAATAGTAGGTTCTTGGTTTTCTTTCCCGGTCATAAATCGTGCGCCGGATTTCCTGACAATAAAGCTTGGAGTTTGGAAGGCTTTCTTTCCCATATGTCCGGTCAGCCTGAAATTCACGAACTACAAAGCCAACTTTGCATCGCTGGATCAGGTAGGCAAAATGTTTTTCTGTCTGCATATACCCCGCTCGTCCATAGGCTTTGAATACCACCGGATGTCGGCAGCAGCTACAGCGGCCTTTTGATTGTGATGGGGATGCACCTTGATCGGCACTTCCTTTTCGCAGTAGGTACAGTAGCCTGTTTTGGCACCGCCCTTTTTTGTAGTGGTAGTAAATGTAATTTTGCTGAATGGCAACCTTGTCTACCCAGTGGCTCCAGTCCTTTCGAAGCTCCGGCACCTGTTCCATATCTTTATCCCATGGGTCAGTTTCCCGCCGATGCCGCTGTTCAAGCTGTTCCTCACGCACATCCCGCTGAAACTGCCGGATTGCCTCTACCGCTTTTTATTGATGTTCAGATATGCCTGTATAGATGTCTCATCTTCATCGCTGATCCAGTAGGCTTTGGTATACCAGTATTGCCGCTTCCAGTCCAGTCTGTCCAGCTTGATTCGCTCCATTTCTGTATCAGGCTGTTATAGGTAATAAACTGCCGCTTTTCTTTATCCAGATACACTTCATAGGCCGGATTACTCCCATCCAAGCGAAGATGCTCTGGGAAAAAGAAAGCCACCTTCAATATTCCATCCTGTTTGATACATCTCAGATAGGTATAATACTCACAGACTTCCCGAACATATCCGTAGTCCGTTTTTCCTTTTCTTGGCAGGTCTGAAGTCGCGATTTTCTTTCATTTCATCCGTCGCTGTCAGATTGGGAAGTGCCATCAGGGCTCTTTTTTCATCTCAATTCACCATCCTCTTTGTCAAATCTACGCCATACCACACATCAGGCAGTAATGTAACGCCGTCAATCCGGCCCACTGCAACCTGTACGATACTTTCCGAATCCGCTGCTTCCTTCGCAAAAGCAAGGATGTCTCCCAGTCTGCCGATGGCAACGGGGTCTTTACCCCGTACCACCGCATAGCCGCAGTTCGCCATTGCCCGGTTGGCTGCCACATGGGAGCTCCACACCCCTGCGCGGATGATCTACCATGTAGGCCAAACCATGTAAAAACAACTCCTCTTTGGTTAGCCGCTTAATCACAGTCAGCTCCGTACAGGCGATTTTGGAGTCATGCTCATCTTCATCGATGTCGCCGCCGGCGTTGACAATATAATATTCCGAATGCTCCAGGCTGGAATAATAACTAAGGCAGTCAAGCGGGTCCTCCGCGCAGTGAAATCCATTTTCCCTGCAATTTGCTTTTTCAGTCGTATTGAGCCCCATCACAAACTGATAGCCACGGCATATCAGCCCGGGGCGAAAACCCTTATAAGCAATCATTCTTCATTTTTCCTCCTTTGCCGGCTCAGCCTACCTTTGCCATCCCAAAATCCAGCAGCGACATCTGCCCATCCTGAGAAGGACTTTTTTTCCTCCTGCTTGGGCGCCGCCTTGGGTTCCGTTTTTTCTTCTCTGCCGTCTTCTTGGGTCTGCTCTTTGCAGAGGACTTCCCAGCATACGGCTTGGGAACAAACTTCTCCTCATCCTCATGGTCTTCCTTGGCATCAGGGTCACGGAAATAATCTTCCGCCCACTGATAGCACATATCATCCGGCACATCGCAGCCATATGTCTGCTGTCCGGGACCAGGGCGGGTTCCGCTTGCTTTGAGTTCATCCTGAATGTAGTCCCACGCCTTGCGGCTGATGTACTGGAAACAGTGGATCATGTTCTTTTTCGGATGCATCGTCAGACGGGCAAACGCCGTATCTTCCATACAGAGCATCTGGATATGCTCGGACACACATTCCTTCATATTTCGCCGTGTCAGTTTTTTCCACATCGGTACTCACCCTCTGGGTAGAGGCCGCGATTACTTCTTCATCACTCATCGCTTCCAGACGGGCGATCTGCTCCTGCTCCGCGGCTTTCTTCGCCTGCTGTTTGGCGTCAAATTCCGCTTTACGCTGGGCTTCAGCCGCCTCATGCTCGGCACGCTTTTTTCTTCATCTTCTGCGGCGGGCGGTTGTGCCGAATTCCCCTCCTCAGCAGACTTCTCTTCCCCATCAGACGCTACTTCATCCACAGGTTCTTCCTCTGCATCAGCCGAAGCAGTCTCACCGGCAGGAACCGAAGCAGCCGATACCGTGACAGCGTCTGTACCTACAGGCGGCACAGGCAAAGATTCCATCTCCTCCAGCTCAAAGGCTTCATCATCCTCAAAGGCTGCAGACGAATCGAACATACTGTTTTGCTGCTCCATTACTATTTCTGAAAAAACACCCATTGTAAAATCTCCTTTCGCAAAAAATGGCATGGAGCAGGCCGTTATGACCCTTTCCATGCCATTGTGTGTTGCTCACAGCACATATAAAAGTGTGCTGAAGCTGTCAAAACAGTAGCAGACCACGCCAGTATACTGCCTTGACCATTCCTTGATTTTGTCCTGCACCTCCTGCGCAGTCTTTGATTGCTCATATTCCAGGGTGGAGGTACCGTTACGGTAAAGTAGCCATTCTCCAGACAACTTCTGACATCTGCCGGAAGATTGGAACACTGCTCATACAGTGCTGTAATCTGGCTTTTCTTCTTTTCTGCAATACGCATCTGACCCCTATCCCTTCATTCCTGTTTTTGAGCAGGCTCCGGAAGTCTTTACACAAGAATGGGGAGAAGCGTACCGGCGCAAAATCCCGGCAGTCATTCACATAGAAGTATGTGCGTTTGCCTTGGCAGTCCAGTTCCACCACATCAGATGGAGCCAACGGACGGCCTCTGTAATCTTCCGGCAAATGCTCATTAAAGTCCAGGAACAGGCGCCCCAGCACTTCCATGTCATTCTGCCCCTTTGGGCAACAGACCTCTGCGCTCCATACCGTCTGATAGGCGGCAGCAGGCGGCTGTTCATATCCAGCCTTACGCAGTGCATCCAGTTGCTTGAATGCGAATGGTACTGTCTGTGTCTCACTTAGGCAAAGCTGGTAAATGCAAAACCTCCGGAAAACTCTCTGGCTGTCCAGAATATCCTTCAGCGCCCGATTGCCCTGAGCAAGAAATATCTGATACTCTTCCTTTGTAAGCCCCAGATACTCTGTCAGGTCCAAATCTTTCTCCGCTCTGGTGTGCCAAAAAGCTCGACGCAGCCATCTATATAAGTAAAATCACACTTACCGCACAGATATTGCTGCTTAAAATTCATTCTCTGCACCTCCTTTTCCTTCTGTTCTTTCTCCCGAAGGGCAAGCTGCCAATCATCAAACCCTTTATAATTCGGATTCCAGGTCAGCTGACGACATGCCATTCCATTTTTTCGGGCCATCAGATAGATCTTAGATGCCCCATTAGAGGTCATTTGGTTACTGTACTTATCCATATCATGAGCCTCAATGATCTCCTCAGTGCCATTCTGTGCCAACAGTGCAAACAGCGTATCCAACTGGCTTGTGTTGTTTGCGCCGGCAATCGCCGCAAAAGTCCGGTTTGTCAGGCAGTGCGAGATGTCTGCTTTCAGCAGTCCCTCAATGACATAGACCACACGGGCAGATGGATTGCCGATAAAATGTACCGGGCTCCCGGATGTGACGCCCATATTTTTGGACGAGGACGAAAACCAGATGTATTTGGCTCCTGCCTTATCCGGCGGATCATCTTTTTTGCTTGAGCGGACTATCCAAAAGTATCTGCAGGCCATGTATCATACCGTCGTATCCCACAGCCGGAATCAGAATCCCTGCGTTTTTTCGGTAGAAATTCATGGTCCAGCGCCCGCTGTCATCCAGATAAAAAGCCTGGCACTCCCTCCACCTTGCATCCCTGTTTCATCAGCCGCTCGGTAATGGAGCGGCAAAGGAATGGGGTGGAGTACTCTTTGAACCCAATCCGGTCGATCTGTTCATCCGACAGTCCCCGTTTTGGGGAGTGCAGATGGTTGCGGTGGGCAGGCTGAAGAGGCAGCATAGCGAGCAGCAGCGAAAGCGTTTGATGGATTTCCTGTCCGCTGGCCCGTTCTGCTTGCTGCACTGTTTTTAGTTCGCCCCTCCTCTCATATCCGGCAAAGTCGGTCTGAGTCCCCGAAACCGGGGACCCAGTGCCAGCCTGCTGGTTTCCTGCCATCTCATATCCAGAGTTCGGCCGTTCCCTGTGAAAATCGTTGCACAGGGCTTCTCCTATCTCCCAATACGCATCGGATGTAGTCGTATTGTTTAGCCGCGCATAAAGCGCAAGCATACCGCCATGCTCATCACAATAATTGCACCGCCAGACATTTTTGACGAAATTCACATTCATCTTGCCGCGGCGGTCACCACAAAACGGGCAATCCACATATACACTGTTTGCCTGTCGGCGTCTGATTCGCAGATGTAGAAGTTCCACTACATCCATAATACCAAACGGAAAATCTCCTGGATATGAGTCCATCTCTTCTCCCTCCCTTCTTTGCCCCATAGGTGGGGCTGCTTATCATCCGGCTTGCTGTGCGGCCATACCATCGAGCATAATCTGCGCCGCAGCACGAACGATATTGTTGGTGCTTTTGTTGCCGGGGGTGAGATAGAATTTCAGACTCACCGGACGCTCCATGGCAACTGTTGCCATGGTCTTTCCTTTGCTCAGACCGCTATCAACCACCACATTCTGCGCTTCTTCAAAGGTCATTACCTTCAAGATGTCTTCTACCGGAGTGCTCTCCGTATAAGAAGGCGCCATAGGCTGATCGGGTGCTTCCTGCTGAACAACAGGCACCGCAGGCAGTTCTTCCGGTTCATCCGATTGGAATACGGAGGCGGCCGGCTGCTCAGACGCATCATCCTGTTTTGGACTGCTATCCAATGTAACCTCGCGGCTCGGTATCGGCAGCTCCATATTGGGAGCATTCTCCTCTACCTTGCCGGCAGGCAGTGTATCCATATTGTCCTTCTTTTCTGCAGCCATCTGTCGGACAACTGGCTGTACTGGAGAAACCGTGGGCTGTTCATTCTGAACCGGCTTTGCCGCAGGTTTCTGAATAGGCGCCGGACGAGCAGGCGTATTACGGCTCTCTACAGCGTTCTGAGGCGTTCTTTCCAGCTGGGTATGAACTTCCCGCCAGATTGCCGCAGCGCCGCTCCAGGGGCTTCTACGGGTCTCTGCGCCGCATTTGGCATCGTTTGCTGGATAGGAGCCGTCCCGGAAAGCGGAATACTGCTTCCAAACACCTTGCCCGTACTGTCAACAGCAACATCGGCAAACTGCAGACCGAAACCGGCATCCGACAGCGCAGCACTCAATGCCTCATCCTGGGCAGCCTGTACATAGTTGGTACCTTCTTCTGCACTGTGTTGCGAGATGTAACTGCTGATAGGCTCTGCATCACTGCGATCCAGATAAACTCTGGCCTCCATAATCGCAAGCTGTTCCGTGATCCGCAGAGTAGTCAGTTTCATGCGGCCCTGGGGGTGACGCAGGCGAAACCAAAGCTTCTGATAGGGCAATTCCAACTGCAGCATTTCCTCATTGGTTTTTCTAGACACCTTATGGCGCAGAAATTTGAGCGGGTCAAAGCCCGGCACCTTGTTCAGTTCTGCCACTGCCGGAATTGTTTTGTACATCATAGGCATCGGATTACTTTTTTCGTTCATGTTGGAAACTCCTTTCTGACATAAAAATAGGAGACGCCAAGTGCCATTTCTGCACCTGACCTCTCTTTTTTAACTTGCGTTCTTTAATTGTTCTTCCAACGCAGCCGGAATGGGGATGCCGGCTTTCTTTGCGTAGGCTTTGAAATACATCTGAATGCGCATACCCAGCAGCGTATTTCGCTTGCCGATCTCATTACGATGGATTGCCATAAACAATACCTGTTTCTGCCCAATCAGCACCACCCGCTTTTTGGCGCGCGTGATTCCGGTGTAGAGCAGATTACGGTACATCATGATGGTGTGCGCTTTGAGCAGCGGCATAATAACGGTCTCATACTCAGAGCCCATAGCCTTGTGGATTGTAGTGGCATAAGCCAGATCCACATTGTTCAAATCATCTACACCGTATTCCAGTGTTCTGCCAGCACCAAAATCCATGCCGATTTTTTTACCCTGGTCAGTGTCCTTAATATACCGGATGAAGCCCAGATCTCCATTAGAGACCTTTTTCTGTGTTCTTGGTCTGCATGATGCGGTCATTGACCCGGAAGATTCTGGGGCCAAACTTGATTTCTTCCTCCGCAGAGCAGAATGGGTTGACCAATTCACGAATGGTCTCATTCAGCTGTTCCGCCGACGCGGCGCCCTCTGAACGGAAAGGTGAAAGAATCTGCACATTCTCAATGCCACTCTCCTGTATCTCCCGACAATACCGTTCTGTAATCTTTTCAGCGGTGTCTTCCTGACTATCACCAGACACGAAAACAAAATCCGGTCCATAAAACAGTTTGGTATTGCCCTCGTTGATAAATTTGGCGTTATAGGCAATCAGACTGTCCTTCGACTGACGGAAAATCTGATCCAGCACCGTTACCGGGACGATTTGGGTCTCGATGATCTCACGGAAAACATTTCCGGCTCCTACGCTGGGAAGCTGGTCTGGGTCGCCTACCAGTACGATTCTGGCATTTGCCTTCATGCGCTCAAAGAATTTCTCGGCAAGCCACATATCCACCATGGAAAACTCATCCACAATGATTAAATCGGCCGACAGTGGCTCTGACTTTCTTTTCCGGCTGCCCTCATCCTCTTCACTGGTCAGTCCCAGACCACTGTGTAATGTCCGGGCATCCTCAAAGCCGGTACTCTCCGACATCCTGCGGCTTGCCCGACCGGTAGGCGCCATAAGAGCAATTTTGCCATCAGGGTGCAGCCGCCGGTAAACCTCAAGTATCGTCCGCAGCACTGTTGTTTTACCAGTACCAGGAGAACCCGTAATCACTGACAAGCCATGCCTAAATGCTGCATAGACCGCAGCCTCCTGCTGTGCAGACAGGCGCAGCCCCATTTCAACCTTGACCTGTTCCAGCACCGGCGCAATATGCTCTACTGGCATCTGGGCGACCAGACGCTGGGCGATCCGGCGCGCCGTTTCGTCCTCTTGGGCAAACACTCTGGGAAGATAGATATTATCCTTCACAGAAACGATTGCTCCATTCAGGATCATTTCCTGCATCATATCCCTAACTTCCTGCTGATGCAGGCGAAGCTCCGGTACAGGTATCTTCTCATTGAGCAGCTTCAGCGCTGATTTTTCCAGTTCTTCAGAACTGATGTACAGATGGCCTCGTTTACTCTTGCCTTCATCCAACGCACAAAAGACAGCCCCTTTGATACGCATAGGGTCATGGAGATCGCCCCGCTCTTTTGTACGATTGCATCTACCCGCCGAAATCCAAAGCCGGAGATCTGGCAAAGCTCAAATGGGCTCTTTTCCAAAATCTCTACGCTGGTCGGGCCGAAATATTGATATATTTTCAATGCCGTCTTGGGCGTAATCTTAAACGGTGCCAGCAAGGTCATAATTCCTTGGAGCATACGGTTTTCTGCATAAGAGGCTCTGATGTCCTCCAATTTATTTTCCGTAATACCCCGGATCTCCAACAGCCGCTCCGGCTGGTGTTCCAGAATATCCAGTGTGGCCACACCGAACCGCTCCACAATGTCTGCGGCAGTTTTAGGACCAATCCCTTTGATAAGCCCGGAGGCAAGATAGCCCTCTACGCCGTTTTTTGTTCTGGGCACAATTTCACGCCACTGCTCCACCTGGAGTTGGACACCATACTTGCCCTTTGTCCATTCACCATCCAGTTCCAACTCTACCGCATCTGTCCGTGGAATCTCATACCCCACAGCTGTAAAGCGGATCAAATGGTCTTTGTACCGTCTGTTTGACCTGGCCTCGGCAGGCACGCTCTGATCTGCGGTCTTTACACTGACGATACAAAACTTATTGGCAGGATTATAAAAAATCGTCCCGTCGTAGGTACCAATACAATTCATCCTTTTTTTCACCTCGCTAAGCGGCCTCCATAATTGAGGCTCTAACGCTGAACCGTCTGGATTCGGATACTGTAACAAACTGCTCGTAAATATCCGGATGCTCCAGTTTCAACCGAAGCAGGTTATCCTTGTCGATGATGGACTTGCGAACAGGGGTATAGGTAACCGTATAGTTCACGCCCTCCTGCTCACAGATCGCAGTACAGCTGGTACCCATTTCCGCAATCAACAGGGCCTTCAGACGCTGAATATCCTTGTCGATTTCTTTGGAGTACACCTCTGCATTTTTCTTTTCATCCAGAAGACGCAAATACTGCATGAGCTTTGCAGTCATATCCAGGTCGAGTGCAACGGCCGGAGCATTTTTATCTGCCGGACCAAAGTGTTTGCGTGCGCTCTCAATGATCAAGGCCCCACTTTCTGTATAGGGCGGCGGCACATGGCGCTGCACATGGTTTTCCCAGAAATACTGCTCCAAAAAGACCATCTCAGCCTCGTACTCGAAATCACGTTTGACCTCCCGGATAATAACTTCTTCCTCGTTGTTACCATACAGGCAGCAAAAGAAACATCGGTCAAGATCCGTTACCGCCATATAATGACGCCCCTGAGATTCATAGTAGACTGGAACCGTCTCCTTCCCATTCATCCACCAGTTATCTCTGGCATTATAGTTTGTGGTCTTAATCTCAAGGATCGCTGTGGTGCCATCCGGCAGTTCCACAAAGTAGTCCACATCAGCCAGCATCCAAGGATACTGTGGGTGCTGGAACATCTTTTTGATCTGGTAGACCCGATATCCAGTTTTCCGCTCGAATATCTTTGCTACCAGAGGCTCCAGCAAATGCCCCATTTCCATGGCAACCCAGTTGCCCTCATCATCTTCCACTGACGCTATGTTCAGTTTGTCGTAGTACAGATCCCTGGCTGTCCGGAATGGAGAAGTGCCAAAAATCGCCGATACATCGCTGCCGCCGATTCCACGGCGCCGGTAATCCAGCCAGTCTTCTTCTGAAAGATCTGCCGTTTCTACCAGCACCAGCGGTTCATACCGCTTTCGTTCAGCACTATTGCTGCCAGACATATCAAATCCCCCTTCGTGATCTTCGGGGCAAAATAACCGCCCTCGTCATTGGTGCAACATTTCGTAGCCGGAGCGAAGATACTGCCTGACTCTTCATCTTCCAGTCCGTGGAGTGTGCCGACTTGACCCGCCGACCATTCTGCTTTCTTTTCTGCTTCACATTCATGTACATGACCTGCCTTTCTCAGTTTTGATTTATCCTTAAGGCCCTTTCAGGCTTACAGGCAATAAAAAAGCGAGAATGACAGACGGCATAAAGCCTGGCGTCCATAGTTGCCTATGAACCGGTGTCATTCTCGCAATGGTGGGTAAATCCCGTAAAATAAAAAAAGCCAGTAATATACCGGCCTGAAAAGGCGCAGTGATACTACTGACACAAGTACAAACTTAACAGCGTGTGCAATGCAGTCATTACTCTGCAACACAAGCCCTAAAGCCTGTGTACCCTGACGGGCAACGCACAAAAATCAATTACATTGCAATTTTAACACAATATATAGTGTTTGTCAATTCTAACATTCTATATATTGATTTTTGGATTTTCTTTAAATTTTCTTTCCTCTTTGCAGAAGTTCTTTCTTCCCCGCCTATTTATAGGATGTATCGGATCATTTGGTAATACCGGATGATCCCTACGCTCTTTTGGTACCTTGACAAGTTCATAACCTCTATGGGGAGTTATACAGGAATTCTGGACAGTGTGCGATGACCACAGAAGCGCGCCCATAATCGAAGTGCTGCACAGCAGCAGCCTGAAATACACGGCAGAACCGTTCTGGCGTAGGAAATGGCCCCATTAGAGTTCTTTTGTTATTTCAACACCTCCTGACCTCAAGACCGTTTTCATTGTTTTTGTTGAAAACCTTCTTCTACAAATCGTAAGGGATCATTGTAATCGAAAAAAGGAGGACGATTATGGAGAAAAGAAAACCGAATGACCTACCGCCGGAGCAGTGCTTGGCTGTTGATACCGATACCCTTTGTAAACTGTTGTGCTGTGGAAGGCACACTGCAGTACAGATTGGGGATCTTGCCAATGCACGCATTACCATGAACACCCGTGTCCTATGGAGTGTCCAGCGTATCAAAGAATATCTTTATGATATTTCCGGCTAAATAACCATGCCAGTAAGGCGCACTACACTTTTATAATCAGGAGGTACCAGTAATGGCAAAAGTGAGAAAAGACAACAAAGGACGAAATCTTCGGCCCGGAGAAACACAACGGGCAGATGGCAGCTATATGTATGTCTACAAATTAGGCACTAAAAAGAAATATCTTTACGACTCCGATCTCGCAAGTCTTCGTGTCAAAGAAAAGCAGATCAACAAAGATAAGGATGATGGCATCCGTACTCAGGAAGCCATGAAGCTTACCCTGAATGATATGTTCAAGGTGTACATGAATAAAACATCAAACTGAAGCCCTCTACCAGAGCAAATTATCTTTACCTGTGGGACTTCTATGTGAAAGAAGAGCCTTTCGCTAACATGCCTCTGCCACAAATCCACAGAAGTGATATTCTCGCGTTTTATACCAAACTGCTGAAACACGGTTTTGCTATCAACTCACTGGAGAGCATCAACACCATTGTTCACCCTACGCTTGAAATGGCCGTGGACGACGATTACATCCGCAAAAATCCCAGCAAGGGCATTTACCGCAAGCTCAAGACGGATGGTAGCGCTCCAAAGCCTAAACGGCGGATCGCACTCACTAAAACGCAACAGCAGAATTTCCTGCGTTTTATTGCCAAGTCCCCTACATACAGCCATTGGCTTCCCATCATGACTGTGCTCCTTGGAACAGGAATGCGTGTAGCAGAATGTACCGGCATTACCAAAAGCGATATTAACTTGAGCGAAAACACAATCTCGGTCAACCACAACTTAATCTACCGGGTCATTGACGGAAAAGCCGGATTTCACATTACCACTCCAAAAACTGAGAGCGGTACACGAATTATCCCTATCCTCTATCCAGAGGTGGCCGAGCAGCTTCGCCTCCAGATTGAAACCATCGACGCATTGTATCCAGACGATCAACTGGTGTTAGGAGGGGTTCACGGCTTTGTTTTCCGCAACCGAACCGGCTCATTCATGAGCGCCCACAATATCAATCGGGCGATTGAGAGAATCAGCGTAACTTACAACATGGAGGAAATGGATCAGGCTGAACTGGAAGACCGTGAACCGGATCTGCTCCCTCATTTTAGTGTTCACAACTTGCGGCACACCTTCTGTACCCGGCTCTGCGAAAGCACCAACGATGTTAAATTCATTCAGCAAGTCATGGGGCATGCCGATTTCTCTACTACAATGGACATCTACACCCATATCACACAAGAGAATATGCAGGAGAAGGCAAAAAACATTAGTGTGAACATGAAGTTGATGTAAAAAGAAAGGCGAATCTGCATTTTATAAGCAGATCCGCCTTTCATATTGCTTCATCCGGTTTCGTAGGGTCTCGCGCAAAAGTTGTAGAAAAGTTGTAGTAACGCGATTTTTTTGTAGTAAATGACCTCTTTAGTACAGCTTTGCTCCTGCCGGAATACTGTCATCCAGCATCAAAAGATTTAAGCCTTCCCGTCCGTCATACTCGTACACTGCGGAAATCAGCATACCCTCGGAATCAATACCCATCATCTTTCTCGGCGGCAGGTTTGTGATTGCCACACAGGTCTTACCAACCAGCTCTTCCGGCTCGTAATACTCGTGAATACCGCTTAAAATGGTGCGTTTCCGGTCTGTTCCGTCATTCAGTGTGAATTTCAGGAGCTTCTTGGACTTCGGCACTGCCTCACAGGCTTCGATCTTAACCACTCTGAAATCAGACTTGCTGAATGTCTCAAAGTCTACATCATCTGCAAACAAAGGCTCGATTTTCACCTTGGAAAGATCAATCTGTACGCTTGGCGCGGACACGGTTGCAGCC
>VOFG01004974.1_pt1 | contig 29394 bp, 47 predicted proteins | sample 5384171 | NCBI WGS metagenome assembly VOFG01 (sample SAMN12384726, study PRJNA508395) | human gut metagenome | isolation source: healthy gut F | host: Homo sapiens
CCGTCTCCAGTTCTTTCAGGACTGCGGTAAAGTCCGGATTTGCCTCGATCTCCCTCGCGGTCCTTTACCAGGCTGTCCCTGCGCTTTTTGCAGTCCTTCAGCCCATATGCCGCGCCGAAATCGTAGTGTCCGCCGTCCCAGTCGATCTCCTTGATCGCATCACGGTATTTGATAACCTGTGAAAGTGCCTCTTTATCGGCCCGCTGAACCACCTGTAATTCTTCCAGTTCTTTTCTGGACTGTTCCAGCTGGCAGCGGATCGCGTCTGCGCCGAGACACAGCTCGGTCCGTCTCATATCCATCATCGCAACCGCATAGCTCTTCGCCAGCATGCCATCCCGCATGAGTCCACCCTTCGGGTATTCATGCAGCTCTTCCAGATTTTCACAGAGATGAATGCCGTTTAACAGATAATTGGCGTAACGTCTCGCATAGACGTTCGGGATCCGCAGAATCTCCGCCGCGGAACCTTCCACCGCCTCTGTTTCCGGAAGCTTATCCGTGATCACGACATTTCCATCATAGATCCGCTCTTTTCTGTAAAATCTGCATCGCCTTATGGCAGTGCGCGCCGTCCACGATGATATAGAAACGCTTTCTTCCCAGAAATGTCTCAACCGCCTTTCTCCACTCCGGAGCGGTCACCTCCTGGACCAATTCGGCAAAATGTGGACCTCGGTCTGGATACCCTGTTTTTCTAACCCCTCTGAATCTTATTCCGGGCATTTTCCACCTCCGCCGGGAACACAAGGATATTCGATTCCAGACGGCGGATCTTCTCCTGCAGCGCCCCTATCTCTTTTTCGCGCTCTTTACACTGATCCTGCAGGTGGATCTTATTTTCCTCATAGATGCCGTCCTGACGGTGCACCTTCTCGCGGAATGCGTCAAACGCCTCCCGCTTCTTTCGCCGTCTCCCCCATCCGCCTGTTCCAGTGTCTCCAGATAGGTGTTTTCCGAGGATAAGGACGGAAGATCTGCTTCCAGAAGCTTGATAAGCGCGCTTATCTTCTTCTTCAATTTCAAAATCTGCGCCAGCTTGTCCTCCCAGTTCTTTTTTCTCACGATCCGCTTCCTCGATCTGGCGTTTCAGGGGAATCCAGGCTTTCCTGCATTCCCTTGACCATATCGTTATTTTCTGCAATTCGCAGGCGTTCCTGTGCGGCTTCCTGCTGTCTTGCGAGCTCTCCCGCCCGCTCGGTCAGGCGCCCTGTACTGGTCTTTTTAAAGCCTGATAACGGTTTTTCGTCTGCTTTTCTTCTCTTCCTTCTCCCGGAGTGCCTGGTACGAAAGCATCAGCTCCCGGATGCGGAGTACCCGCTTTTTTTCTTCTCGTATTCGTCACTCTGGCGAAGCACCTCTTCGAGCTGGATTTTGCCCTGTCTGAGACTCTCATAGAGTTCCCTGCAGGCGCTCAAACTGGCGCTTCTGCTCGCGCAGTTCCTCCAGCGACTGGACTTTTCCCGGTTCCAGGACACAGTCCTGAATAAACTGGTCGATATTATTTTCCGGGTTAAATGCCATCATTTTCAGAAGCTTTGTCCGGTATTTGACTGCGTCCACGCGGAGTCCCAGTGCCCGGAGTACCGCCTCCGTGCCGCGGTCCCGTCCCATAAAAAGGAAAGCTTCATCGCCTCGCCATTCACTGTCAGCTCATTTTTCGGCGTGATGCGGAGTGCATTTCCCTCAATCCGTGTAAAATCGATATCGTCAATCGCCGCCCCAGGACAGATAAACCAGCTGCTGACCGGCTTTGCCAGACTCACTTGGAGACTCAATGCATACTCCGACCGTGAGCGGCACTCCCAGCGTCGGATCGGAAAATTCCATCGCAATATAGCTGACAACGCTGCCATTTTCTCAAATAACGCGCCTCGCCATTACTGCGCGTGTCGCCGCGCACATAGCCAAGCACCGTCCGGTCTCGGTCCTTCGCCGCCTTGTTAAACTGCGTGTTGCCCGTCCGGAGATAGGTCATCGCATCAAGCACCGTCGATTTTCCGCTTCCGTTGACACCGGTCACCAGGGTCGAACCTTCCAGCTCGATACAGACATTCTGGAAACGCGACCACTGGACCATCAAAAGTTTTTTTCGCCGATTTCCCTATTCATGATCGTCTGATTCTTCATCGCCGTCTTCCTCCTCCTCTTTTGTCAGCTCCGTTTCCCATTCGTCCTCACGGCTCCACTTTTCCTGCATCCGCCGGTTGACATTTTCCACAAATTTGCCAAACTCCTGTGGTTCCAGCACAAACTGCATCGACGGATAAAGACAGATCCGGCAGTCCTCCTCGCCGAGCTTTCCAATCACCTGCAGAAGCTGATATTTGGTAAACAGCGTCAGAATCGATGCAAAACTGCTCTTGTCAATCTGATCCCGAATGCCGTATTTTTCCATCTCATAGCGCAGATCGGTCACCGAAATCTCAATATTTTTCGAAAGATTTCCAGAACGCACCCGGTCCGCATAGAGAGTCCAGAGGCAGCATAAAACTACACTCTCCATCTTTTGAGTGTCACATGGTTGATCTGCAGTTTTCCATTCTCGCCGAGATCCCGGCAGTTCTGCAGCATAATCACGCCATTTTCCCGGTCAATTACAATATCATATCCGATATATCCCAGGTACGCTGAAAATGGTTCCGAACGCTTGGAGACAAAATAGTACGCTTTTTGCTGTCCTCGTCACGGTCGCGCACGATAAAGGTCTGCTTCAGAAGACGCCTGACACTTTTTCTGAAACATGTCCTTCTCAGAGGATGTATATTCATTCCATATTTCTTCAAATCCCATGTTTTATTTCTCCTTCCGGCGTTCGATTTTAAAGCGCCGCAGAAGCATCTGCTGCGTTTCCAGATAACCATCCTCCGCCTGTATCTCATACCCATTTTCCGATCCATAGGCAACCGCCGAGAGCGCGCTTAAAAGATCCCGCTTGCTCTTCATCGGAACCTCCTCGCTGGATATCTCCGTCCGATCTCCTAAAAGCGCCCCCACATAATCCTTCATCTTATCCTTCGAATACGGGTTCTCTGCCTCCCCTCTCCTGTGCCTCCCTCGCACGATCGATGTCCTCCTGTGTCATTTCTTCCAGCTTTGCATAGGTTGCCTCGCGGATCATCTGCTCCCGTCGCGGATAGCGGATCGAGTCGGTATCGATAAACTCATTATTTTCCAGCAAAACAACCCGTTCATCGACTCCGGCAGTTCTTCCTTCCAACCGAGTGTGTTCATCTCCGCCGCAATCACGCGGATCGTCTGCTCGACATGCCCGCTCACATCGCGGTCCCGGTTTTGAAGAAATCTTGCGCGTCCAATCGCAATCTGTAAATAGATATTAATTTTATGCTTGATATCCCGCATGATCTGGTCGTAATCGACTGAGAAAAACTGCAGAATCGTCTGGATCATATCCAGCACCTTATTCTCCGCCTCAATGTGTTCCAGTTCTTCTTCCTTCGCGCATCCCGCCACTACAGGCCCCTCAAACAGCTCCTGCCGGTTCTGCATCACTTCCAGCTTTGACCGGATAAAGGAACGGTACATATGAATATTCTGCTGTTTTGTCAGACGCGCGTACTGCGGATAAAATCGCCCTCACAGTATTCGAGGACGTTCTCGGTCAGACTTTCCAGGCTTTCCTCGCGCACCATCCGCTCGATGATTTTTTTTTGATAAAGGTCGCCAGGCGCTTTGAGCGCACCGGAGAGCTGTTTTGCGTTGTAGACCGAGCGCAGCGCATTGACATAGATATCCGGTTCCCACTGGTCTGGATTCTGCAAAATATTATAAATATTGAAAATATAACTTGAAAATTCTTCCCACTCTGGCTTCATCATCTTCTGGAGAAATTCTGCCAGAAAGACGCCCTGTTCGTCATCATGATATGCTTCTCATACGTCGCATCGTCCGTGTCCTCCTCCAGCCATCCGACCTCTTTCGAGCAGAATTTGCGGATCACGGAATTGGCAAGCTGGTTGTAATTCCGGTCGGTTGTCATCTCATCGTCCAAATAATCAATGTGATTTTCCAGAAGATAGATGGCAAGCGCATCCCGATGCGGCTGCGGGCAATGCGGTAGGTAATCTCCCGATCATACTCATGATAAATGAGCAGAAGACAGTCCGAATAAATGCGGTTGCTGCTGCCGCTTGCCAGGCAGTTGAAAAAGCCGATTGGGAGAGCATCAAAAAAGGTTTTTATTTATACCACGGTGTATTCCTTCCATATATTTATCTGTATTTATGTTTCTGATTTTCCTGAATATTTCAATATCTGAAAACACCTAACTACCAGCTCTTCCAAAAACGAAAAGCCGGCAGTCTCAGTCGTTTCTTCTTAATAATTATATACTCTATACCGGGAAAATGGCAAGGCTGGGACTGTTTGGACTTTGATTCCGGTTATTTCAAAGAGACGTTTCTTCCTTTTATTTAACGTACTCACAAACTGCATCACACATTTCGTCAGCTTCGCAATGCTTTCACTTTCCTCCGCCCCGGCTTCATACCCATTCCTATTTCCCGGATGCAGGTCGGGGAAACCGGAACGCAGTAGACATCTTCAGTATTTCCGCGGATCATCAGTTCAGACATCATTGAAATGCCCAGCCCTTTTCCCCACCATGCGGATCACCGTCTCATCATCCACATAGACAGACTGCTCCTTTGCCCTGACTCCCTTTTTGCAAATGCGGCGTGTACATCGATGTCAAAACCGCCCGTAAGGCATCAGGAAATCTTTTCCTTCAAATTCACGCAGCGGAAATTCTTTGCGCCCATTTAAGGGATACTGCTTTGGCAGAATCGCATACAAAGTTCATGATACAGCGGAATCCCCTCGCATTTCGGTTCTTTCTGTCTGCTCGCAAAAATGACATCCGTCTTTCCGCTCTGTAATAATTCAAATGGTTCCAGCGCATGATCGACCATGCGGAGATCAACGTCCACCTTCGGGCAGAGGCGGCGGAACCGGTATAAAAATCTCCGGCATCCAGTACATCGCGATGCTCGCATATGCCGCCACACGGACGACTCCTCCTGCTGTTCCCGCACCGCCTGAATCTTATTTTCCAGGGTGGCATTTGCCTGCAAAAACTGGCGGATATCCGGCAACAGGTTTTCTCCCGCCTCCGTCAGCGCGATGCCGCTGTAACTGCGGCGGATCAACGGAAATCCAATCTCCCGCTCCAGGCTGTCCACCAGATGGGTCAGCCCCGACTGCGTGTAGCCAACTACCTCGGATGCTTTCGAAAAACTTCCAAGATCTACCGCCGTCATCAATATTTCCAGTTTTTTGGCATCCATGCCGCACCTCCTTTTAGAATATTACATTTTGTCATATTTCTATTATAAACTAGATTTTCACAAACCACAAGGAAGGCTTTATAATGATGATTAGAAAAAGAGTTTTCAATTGTTACTGTTCACGGGTAGGCACTTTTGGAACCGAAAGTGCCGTAAGAAAATGGTGGCAGCAGGAATTTGCCGTATTTAAATGCGAAGCCACGGCAAATTCCGTTACTGGACACGTATGTGAACAGTAACTTTCAATTCTCATGTAAAAGGAGTGAATATCTATGACGCAGACCTGTCTTTCCCATAAGCAGCGGCTTTTAGTTGCCGGAACATTATTCGGCATGTTCTTTGGCGCCGGAAATCTGATTTTTCCGGTACATCTCGGTCAGCTTGCCGGACGCCAGTTTCTCCCGGCAGCGATTGGATTTATTCTGACTGCTGTGGGCATCCCGATCCTTGGCGTTGCCGCCATCGGAAACACACATTCGAGGGGACTTCAGGATCTGTCCCGCCGCGTCGGACACAGATATAGCTATTTCTTTACCTGTCTGCTCTACCTGACAATCGGACCGTTTTTCGCTATTCCGCGGTGCGCTACGACCTCCTTTACCGCCGGAGTCAGACCTCTTTTAGGAACACAGCTTTTCCGAACAGACTATGCTGTTTTTGTTTTCGCTGATCTTCTTTGCGCTGGTGTTTGTATTTTCCATTCGTCCAGGCAGCATCACGCTCTGGATCGGAAAAATCATCAATCCGCTGTTTCTTCTGTTTCTAGGCGTTCTGATTGTGACTGCCCTGCTTCATCCGAGCATCGAGGTTTCAGCGGCAATTCCCGATGCCTCTTATCAGAATGGAGCTTTCTTTTCCGCGCTCTCCAGGGCTATGAAACCATGGATGCGATTGCCGGACTCGCATTCGGGATCGTGGTCATTTCGGTTATCCGCCAGATGGGCGTGCGGGAAGATTCAACCATTGCAAAAGAGGTTCTGCATTCCGGTATGCTGGCTGGGCTTCTGATGGCATTTATCTATCTGCTTACCATCCTGATTGGAGTACAGTCACTGGGACAATTGAACTTTCAGAAAACGGCGGCATTGCCTCTCCCAGATTGCAGACTACTACCTTGGACGGATGGGCTCCTGGATCCTCGCCATCGCGATCACATTCGCCTGCCTCAAGACCTCCATCGGGCTCTGTAACGAGCTGTGCGGAAACCTTTGTGAAACTGTCCCCATGCCCTTTCCTACCGTGCATGGGCGGTCGTTTTTACCCTTTTTCACTCATTGTGTCAAATATAGGACTGTCCGCTATCATCACTTACTCGGTTCCTGTTTTGATGCTGATTTACCCGCCAGCCATCACGCTGATTCTCCTGGCGCTGCTTGGAAATGCATTCCAGCATAACAAAAAGTCTATGTCTGCGTTACCATTTGTTCCTGGGCAGCTTCCATCTTTGACTTTTTAGCAGCTCTGCCGTACGAAATGCAGTCTGCCCTACATCTGGAACCCGTCATCGCATTTGCCAGACATACGCTTCCGCTGTTTGATTTGAACTCGGATGGATTCTGCCGTCGCTTGTCGGGCTTTGTATTGACTTCTCTGGAGACAGAAAGAAAAATCAGCAGACCGCTCACACCTTCCTGTATTCCCCATATCTTAATAGTATGAACGAACCGCAGGAGGCAACCATGAAACGAACTAAATTTGCAGCTGCCCTGGCTGTGCTCACTCTGCTTACCACCCCTGACCGGGTGTGGACAGGCGAAGGAGGCGGACGGGGCGCTTGAACCGGTCACACTCAATGAGGTAGCCCACTCGATTTTTATGCGCCACAGTACGCCGCGATCGAGCTGGGCTATTTTAAGGATGAAGGCATCGCTCTGACACTCGTAAACGGTGCCGGTGCCGACAAGGTTATGACCTCGCTCATCTCCGGGGATGCCGATATCGGATTCATGGGCTCAGAGGCAAGTATCTATGTCTACCAGGAAGGTTCCGCCGATTATGCTGTCAATTTTGCCCAGCTGACCCAGCGTGCCGGAAACTTTCTCGTTGGACGAAGTGCCGAACCAGACTTTTCCTGGCAGGATCTGAAAGGCAAAAAGGTGCTTGGCGGGCGCGCGGGTGGAATGCCGGAAATGGTCTTTGAGTATATTTTAAAGAAAAATGGCATCGATCCAAAAAATGACCTGACAATCGATCAGAGTATCAATTTCGGGCTGACAGCGGCGGCGTTTACGAGTAATGATGCGGATTACACGGTCGAGTTCGAGCCCTTCGCCACCACCCTTGAAACCGAAGGAAATGGCACCGTTGTCGCCTCGCTCGGCGTCGATTCCGGTTATGTCCCCTACACCGCCTACTGTGCAAAGCAGAGCTATCTAAATAGGCATCCGGAAATTATCCAGTCGTTCACGAATGCCATCCAGAAGGGCTTAGCTTACGTCAACTCCCCACAGTGCGGATGAAATTGCCGAGACAATCCAACCTCAGTTTCCGGAAACAGACCGCGCGTCAATCGCCCGCATTGTTGAACGCTACAAAGCGCAGGACACCTGGAAAAATGATACCATTTTCCACAAGGACAGCTTTGAGCTTCTGGAAAACATTCTGGAAGAAGCAGGTGAACTCAAGGAACGGATTCCTTATGAAAAACTGGTAACGACCACGTATTCTGAAAAAAGCGGCTGGATTGCAGAATGAATAACCAGCAAAAAGAATGTGCCTTTGGCACATTCTCGCGCCTCGTGCGGTCACTTGCGACAAACTACATCTTCGCGCGAGTGCGCATCATTGGCACGTTAGTGCCTTTTTGTGTAATAGGGGATTCCAAGGAATTTCCTATTATTAAAAAAAAGCTGTCATGTATCACTATTCAAACATGACAGCTCTTTATTTCTATGCCGCAAACACTCCCATTACCTTCTTAAAATAGTCCCATAGTCCCGCTTTCTCCACCGTTTCTGCCGCTTCTATCTCCACACTTCCCAATTCCCGTCCATCCAACCGGTAGACCAGATGTCCGATCACATCGCCCTCCTGAATCGGCGCTTTGCGGGATTCTTCCATCATCCACTCTTTTTCGATTCCATCCAGATTCTCTCCTCCCATCGAAAGATAAGAAAAGGTTCCCCTGCAGACGCCCTGCAACCTGTTCCTGGATGCCGCCTGCCACCGTCGTTTCCGGCACAGCTCCCGGATTTTCATCTTTATAAAGATGGCAATTTGCAAACCCATAATTTAATAATGTGACTGCATCCGCAAACCGCGCCTTATAATCCGGTGCTGCCAGGATGACGGCAATCAGATCAACGCCATCTTTCCGCCCGGTTGCGGACAGGCAATATTTTGCCAGCGATGTAGAACCTGTTTTTCAGCCCCGTCACCTCAAAATTTGTCACCATTTTCAACAGCTTATTCGTATTGGAAAGTCCAAACTCTTTCTCTCCCTGCTTGGTCCGGTGCGTTATATTTTCCATCCAGATCGTTGAATACTGAAAAATTTCCGGATACTTCGTGATCAATTCCTGCGACATGAGGGCAATGTCGCGCGCCGACATCGCGTGCGTCGTAGACGCCGTCAAACCGCAGCAATCCTCAAACTTTGCTGTCTCCATTCCAAGCCCTTTCGCCCGCTCGTTCATCATCGCAACAAATGCCTCCCGCTGCCGCCGATATACTCGGTACCATCGCCACACTGGCATCATTTCCCGATGCAATGACGATGCACTTGATCAGCGTTTTCGACCGTCTGTACCTCCCTTCTTCCAAAAACACCTGGGATCCCCCATGGATTTCGCATGCGCGCTGGTCGTGACCTCATCCTGCAAATGAATTTTTCCCGAATGTAACGCATCAAAAATCAGAAGCAGCGTCATAATCTTCGTCACGCTGGCTGGATTTCGCGCCTCGTCCGCATTTTTTTCGTACAAAATAGTTCCGGTGGAGGCCTCCATAAGGATCGCCTCCGGTGCCTGGACGGGAAGCTCAGCGGCATTTTCTGCTGCCTGCGCTGTCTCTGCGGTTACTGAAACAGGAATCCACAGTTCCTCCGCGTAAGATGTGAGCATACCATTTCCCCAATTTACCAATTCCAAGCTGTATGCCTGACACACATTCTCCCATCGTAAGCACAACCGCTACACCAATCGCTGCCAGCCCTCTCCAAGCATTTTGTTTAAATACTCTCTTCTCCTGTCTCTGCCCCCTTCGTCCCAACACATACATTTTTTTTCCCGAAACAGCTTCTTTTTCACAAACCAACACCATTTTTCCACACGCTTCCATTTCAAATACCACGCCTCTCCCTGCATGATACATTTTTCATTCATATCTTCCTCCGTCTGCACATACTCTCTTCTCAAGATATGGCATATCCGCCCGTCCCTATGCCAAAGAGAATTGTAAGAAACTGTCATAGACCACCTTTCCTTTTTATGGTATACTATAAGAACACAGACAGGCTTATAAAAACGTTTTCCGCTCTCTTTTCTTGCTGTGTCGAGTCGGTGGCAAACTTTCTCGGCCTGTTATTACTATCTGACGCAAAAACGACAGATAAATATGAATAAACAAAAGGTGAAAACTATGATGAGAAGAAATTCCTCCCTTGGAAGCGTTGGATTTTCTGCACGTGGCGGACGTTCCAGGCGACGGCACGGCGGTTCCTCCAAACTTCCGTATTTAATTTTAATCGGCATTCTGATTGTACTGCTTGGAATTGCCGCGTTCCTCTGGGTGCGCCGCTCTCCGGCAGAACATGTATCTTCGGTTCCAGCGGCAACCGAAACGGATTCTGAAAATGGAGTAATTTCCTTGATAATGCATCTGCACCTGCTGATGACAGCCTCGAGGGTGTCATCGCTCAGGCAAAGCTTCTGGCAGACGGTTATGACTATGACGGGGCAATCAATCTCCTGTCCAGCAGTACATACGCATCTGACGAGTCCGTGACGGCAGCGATCGACGAATACAACGCCACCAAAGAAACACTGGTGCGCGCTGATCCGCGCAAGGTAACGCATGTATTCTTCCATACACTGATTATGGATACCTCGAAAGCATTTGACGGCGACAGCCGCGAAAAGGGTTATAATCAGGTCATGACGACCAAGGATGAATTTATGAAGATTCTCCAGTCGATGTATGAGCGCGGTTTCGTTCTGGTACGTCTGCACGATGTAGCATATGAGGTGACCGCAGAGGACGGTTCCAGGCATTTCCAGGAGGGCGATATCATGCTTCCGGAAGGTAAGAAGCCGTTCGTCATGTCACAGGATGATGTCTGCTACTACGAATACATGGATGGCGACGGCTTTGCCTCCCGTATGATTATCGGCGAGGATGGCAAGCCAACAAACGAGATGAAGATGGACGACGGTTCTGTTTCCGTCGGTTCCTATGATCTGGTGCCGTTACTGGATGATTTCATCAAAGAACACCCGGATTTCTCCTACCGCGGCGCAAAAGCGTGCATTGCTTTTACCGGTTACAATGGCATCCTGGGCTACCGCACCGATTCCGCCTACAATACTGACGAGTACAAAGCGGAACACCCGGATTTCAACTTTGAGGAAGAACGCGCCAACGCAGCAAAAAGTCGTCCAGTGCCTGCGCGACGACGGTTTTGAAATTGCCTCCCACAGCTGGGGGACACCGCAACATGGGGACGATCTCCATGGATAAATTCCGTGAAGATACCGATAAATGGGCAAATGAAGTCGAAACGCTGACCGGTCCGTGTGATATCATCCTCTTCCCGTTTGGAAGCGATATTGGGGACTGGCATCCGTATGATACAAGCAGCGAGCGCTTCCAGTACCTGTACAACAAGGGATTCCGTTACTTCTGTAACGTAGATTCCTCCCAGTATTTCGTCCAGATCGGCGACGATTATATGCGACAGGGGCGCCGGAACCTCGACGGCTACCGGATGTATTACGACCTTCCGGAAAGTGGAGTCGGCGGCGATCATTTGAGTGACCTGTTTGATGTCAACGAGGTATTTGACCGGTCAAGACCTACTCCGGTGCCGAAGATGACGGAGTAAGATAAAGCTGTAATCCAATTTTAAATAAAAGAAAGAGAAATCGAGCATTTGTTCGATTTCTCTTTTTTAAAACCCCGAGTCTTTTCCGGGGCACACCTTTTCTTTCAAGCACAGCTTTCCGTTGCAAATCTTAGAACTGCACAATCTCCTCAATCGGCTCTGCCTTTTCCACATAATCTGCATAAAGCATCGGACCTTCGCCCTCATACTCCGGCATATACTCATATTCTACGCGGCACGTACTTTGACCCAGTCTTTCGTCTCAAGCAGACGGGCATTTTTTGCCTTGCACATGAAACCTAAGAACGTCATATCTGCCTCGCAGCAGGTCATCGCCATACGTCCAGGAACAAAGTTGTTCTTCGGGAAATCCGGGGTTTTCAGTACCATACCGGTAAATTCAACGGTCTTTCCACGGTAACGGTCCGGTTTATCCATCGCATCAATATACCAGATACCATATGCCTCCGGCGAGCGATCTCGATCACTTCGGCATTGACATCAAATGGAAGATCCGCTTCGGTCACTTCTCAATTTCGCCCTCTGCGTCCTCAAATACGATCTGAACCTGCGGGTTCATGCCGCTTTAAAGTACGGCGGTATACATCCAGATCCTCGATCTCGTCGCAACGGTTCATGATAATCATTTCCGTGTTGCGGACCATGGCACCAATCAATGGTTTCATGTTCTGCAGGTATAAATCAAATGTGGAACCATCGATGATCGTGATCTGCTGATACAGATCCCCCAATCGTTCGGAAGTTTCAGGGCATCCAGATTCCACATACCGTTCCACTCCATCAGAACTCGCTCCGGATTGTAAGAAGCTCCAGATCCTGTATATTCCGGCGTCAGCTTTCCGCTTCCTCATATAGACAACCGCTGTATGGTCTGCTTTAAAAGTCCTCATCATACTCTTCCTCGCCCTCTTCGCAGCACAATCAAGTGTTTTGCCTTCTGGTCTGAAAATAATCCTGTCCCATGGTAAATTTAATAAACTGGGTTTTGCCAGCTTCCAGAAAACCATTGATGAGAAACAACGGCATCTTATCTTCATTCTGGTCCCATTCATTCTCCTTGTATTTACGCGTTGAACGCTTTTTTTCAATGCCCTCTTCGTCCAGCTCGGCACCGATCACGCACACCTTTCCGGTAAAATCCGGTGCTCCTCACGGATCTCAGCCTTCCGGAACCATATCAAAATGCAGCCATACGCCCTTTTCTTCACTCGGAACCATGCCTTTCGCACGGAGAACCTGTCCGTATTTATCACCCATAAGCCAGATCATCCAGAATCCTGCAGATCTTCTTTCTTCATCACGCCGACATTCTCCATGCCCCAGCTTTGTAAATGGTGACATCATCTGCATGATGGTGTCCATCGTCGTGATCATGGTGGTGGTCATGGTCATGCAGCCACCCGCACTCGTCATCATCGTCATGATGATGATGATGCTCATGATCGTGATCATGACAGCCACAATCGCAGTCATCATCGTCGTCATGATGGTGATGATGCTCGTGGTCATGATCATGGCAGCCACAGTCGCAGTCATCGTCATGGTGGTGATGCTCATGATCGTGGTCATGGCAGCCGCAATCGCACTCGTCATCGTCATGATCATGATGGTGATGATGCTCATGATCATGCTCTCTTGCCTTCTTTTCATCAGCTCCTCTGCCATGGTCGTCTTCCTGCTCGATCATCTCCAGTAACTGTGCGCCCGGTCAACTCGCTGCATGGAGTGGTCACGATGGTTGCCTTTGCATTGTGCTCACGAAGCATCTCAACCGCGCCCTGAACCTTCTTCGCGATCCGCTACGTCGGTTCGGCTTAACACGATCGTGCCTGCATTTTCGATCTGGTTATTGAAAAACTCACCGAAGTTCTTCATATACATACGGCATTTGTTGACATCTACCACGGTAACCGCACTGTTTAACATAACCTCAATCTCAGAAGCTACATTTTTACTGCATTCATAACATCAGACAGCTTGCCGACGCCTGATGGCTCGATGATCACGATCCGGCTGATATTTGGTCAGAACTTCCTCGAGGGAACGTCCAAAATCGCCGACCAGGAGCAGCAGATACAGCCGGAGTTCATCTCACGGATCTCGATGCCAGCGTCTTTTAAAAACCGCCGTCAATGCCGATCTGTCCAAATTCATTTTTCAATCAGAACGACTTTCTCGCCTGAAATTGCTTCTTTTAAAAGTCTGTTTAATAAACGTAGTTTTTCTCCGGCACCCAGGAAGCCGGAGATAATATCAATCTTTGTCATTTTACTTACCTTCTTTTCTGTACAAATGTGTACTGACTGTAAATCATTGTCCGCCCGGTACCTGGCATCCCCGGCAATGCATAGCTTTACATCGCCCGAATCTGCCGAAGTTCCGATCAGCCACTTATTATTTTGCACACAAATACCTAGTAAAGTCAAGCATCGGCAAAATCCGTTACTGGGCGCGTGTGAACAGTAACGTTTTTATACCTCCACATATATACAGCCTTTTTTGAGACCAAAAACGCCCTATAAAGACACAGTAATTGTCCGCTTCCAGCTCGCCCCAGCATACACTGCCGTGATAAGCTCTGCCAGCCAGAACGCATGTGCCAGACACCGGTAGGACCGATGATCCGGCTGAGCACAAATGCGATCGGAATGATAATCACAGCATAGCGCATCAGGGAAATTTTCAGAGATTTAAGTCCCATTCCAAGTCCCTCAAACGCGCCAGAAGCAATGACGGAAACCGTTGACATGACAAAGCCCGGGCTGATGAGCCGGAGCGCCGTTCTGCCGCTCTCCACCGTCGAAGGCGTCTGCGTAAACAGCCCCATCAGGAAATCCGGCACCAGCTCGCCAAGCAGGGTTCCCGCTGTCATGATAATGCCAACAATCATGAAGGCCGCGCGGAAGATCTTTTTCACCCTCTCCTGCTCGCCTGCACCGTAATTGTAACGATCAGCGGGCGCATTCCCTGCACCACGCCGCGTTGGCCCTGATAAAGCAGTGCCTGCAGCTTGTAGTAAACACCCAGCACCAGAATATATACCTGCGAAAATGGTGCCAGAATCGCATTGGCGCCGTCAGAAGCAGGGATGTCAGTGCGCCATATTGAGTGTTGCCGCGATTCCGACTGAATACATACCGCCGCAGATCTCCTTCGACGGACGCATTTCCTGCAGCGAAATCTCCACATTTAACGGTTTCACATGGTTTAAAATCAAAATAAAACAGCAGCGACGCCGTCTGCCCGATTCCTGTCGCCCACGCCGCACCGCGGATTCCCAGTTCCGGCATGGTATAAGCCAAAGATAAAGATCGGGTCCACGATATTGACGCCGCATCCAATCAAGACGGCTGCCATCGATATTTTCATCTTTCCAACCGACTGGTAGACCTTTTCATATGCCATTCCATCGTGTCGATCGTTGAAAACAGAAACACATTGCAAAAATACGTCAGTCCGTAGGAAATCGTTACCTCATCGCTCGTAAACATCCGCAGAATACGGAATCACCGCCATTCCTAAAATCGTTAAAATCATTCCATGTAAGGGCACTTAAAATACTCCCTGCGATGCTGTCTGGTTCGCCATCCGTGTTTTTCCTTCGCCAAGGCGTCTCGCCACCATCGCATTGATACCAACGCCAAACCCAACCCCGGCTGCGTGCGCGGGTTCTGGATCGGATAGACAAGCGAAACCGCCGTCATCGCGTCCTCACTGATCATTGCCACGAAAATGCTGTCCACGATATTGTAGAGTGCCCCGGCGATCATCGATATGATGACCGGGATTCCCATCGAAAGCAGCAGCGGGGACAACTGGTTTTTTCTTTCATGTAGGTCTGATCCATTTTTCCATCTCCATTCCCTTTTTTATTTTCCACTTTTCATGAGCGTTTCTGACATTCTTCGCAGAAAAACACCTGGGTTTCTTCCGCAAAGCATTTCTTATCAAATAAAAGAGACTACGGACTTTACTGTTTATCTCAGAAACAGTACAAACCCTATAGTCTCTTTAACGCTTAGACAAGCTATTCGATTTTTCGTTTTCTATCGCCGACCAGCAACTCTGCAAGCTTTTGCTGGCGATCTGCCCATTCCGGCAACCAGATATTATTATAACCGCAAGCCATTTTATTTGTCAACCACTCCCCCGGCAAATTCCTGCTGCCACCACGTTTTACGGCACTTTCGGTTCCAAAAGTGCCTACCCGTGAACAGAAACATGAGCATACAGAATGTGTATGTTCTACAAAAAACATCCTATTTGCGGGCAGTAGCAGCTGTATCCTCTCTGTATCAGCGAAAGAGCAGAAACGCCGCCAGATCCACCACAACAACGCTCGCGCCCGCCGGTGTTGAGTACGTGTAGGACATCACCATTCCTCCAAAGAAACAGATCAGCGACAGAATCCCCGATGCGACGACCACGCCCGGAAGCTCTTGAACACCCGCATGGAGGTCAGAGCCGGGAAAATAATCAGACTGGAGATCAGCATCGCGCCCATCATCCGCATTCAATCACGATCGTGATCGCGGTCAGAACCGCTATCAGCACGTTATAGAGCGACATTGACGCCGGTCGCCTTGGCAAAGCTCTCATCAAAGCTGTAACCGCAAATACTTTGTTATAGCAAAAAAGATATAATCAAGCACCACCATGGAAAGCACCGCCGCAAACTGGACATCTTCCCGGCTCATCGCGAGAATACTTCCAAACATATAGCTGCTGACATCGGTCGTCATACCGGTTGTCAGGGAGATCATACCGATTGCAAGCGCACTGGCGATCATCGCAATCGCAGCGTCACTCTTTACTTTTCCATGTTCCGTGATCCGCAGCAGGAAAAATGCCGCCAGCACGACCACCGGAATCGAAACCTTTAAAGGCGACCAGCCTGCCGCCAGTGCGATCGAAAGGGATCCGAACGAAACATGGGATAAACCGTCTCCAATCATTGAGTAGCGTTTCAGCACCAGGCTGACACCCAGCAGAGAGGCGCAGAGACTAAAAGACCGCCGATCAGCGCCCGCACCATAAACGGGTGATAACATTTCAGATATAATTCCCATCTTCTACACCTCCTTCTCCGCATTTCTGTCTTTCAAATGCTGTTTCGTTTCAGAATCAGTTTCCGAACCCATTTCCGGCTTCTGCATCTTCCTGATTCCATCCTTCTGCATCGGCACTCCGCATCTGTGCCCCCAGAGTTGCCAGCTCTTCCCGTCCCAGGAAAGAATGAGCAATCTCACTCTTCACATATTCTTTCATCGTACCCCAGAACAGCGGCTTCTGCCGCATCTGCAAAATTTTTCCTCCCTGATGCACAATATTTGCCATATCATGGGAAACCATCAGGATTGCAACCTTTTCTTCTGATTCAGTTTCCGGATCAGCTGGTAAAGTCCAGAATCGCCGACGGATCGAGTCCGTGATTGGCTCATCGAGAATCAACAGCTTATCCGTCGCACAGAGCGCCCGCGCGATCAGAACACGCTGTTTCTGACCGCCGGAAAGCTCTCTGAAACAGCTTTTTCCAGATCGCGGATTCCCAGACGATCCAGATTTGCCCGCGCCTCTTTCTTTTCTTTCATCGAATAAAACGGGCGGCTGCCGCGTTTCCCAGGCACCGGAGATAACCACCTCAAACACAGTCGCTGGAAAGTCCTTCTGCGCGTCGGTCTGCTGCGGCAGGTAACCAATACCGGCTTTTTTTAATTCTTCCGAATATTCAATCCTGCCCGAAGTCGGTTTTAAAAAGTCCCAGAATGCCCTTCATCAGGGTACTTTTTTCCCGAACCATTTTCCCCCGACAATGCAGATATAATCGCCCTCATTTACCTCCAGGTTCACCAGCACCGCATCCTGGTTTTCATAACCAAAACCTACATGCTCACATTTTAAGAGTAATCCCATCTATAATTCCTTTCACTACTGCTCTACTCTTTTTATTGTCATAAACATTCACCATGGCTAAAGACTTTTCCCATAATCATCTATTCTTTTTATGACAATCCCTTTTTCAAGTTCTTTACGTTCTGCTCCATCAATTCCAGATAGGTAACGCCCGAATCAAACTGGTGTCTCGTCACATATGTGGCAGGAGTGGAACAACAGTGGTTCCGCGCCCGTCTCTTCCCCGATGATCTCGCCACGCGCGGGCTGGAAAGCTCCAGGTAATGAGACGGCTGGTATCTGTTCCTCCCGCACCTTATCGATCAGGTGAGCGATGGTCTTGGCACTCGGCTCCGTATCCCGTACTGCATCCTGAAAATGCCGCCCGGTATTCCAGCCTCCATACTCATCGAAAAGTACCGGAGTGGAAATTTATCACCGAAAACGACGAGACGGCGCTTGGCATGGGGGAGACAACTTCTCTGAATTCTGCATCAATTCCGTCAATTTATCCTGATAGGACGTGCAGTTTTGCATAGGAAGCCGCGTGCGCCGGATCTTTCCCTGTTCCAGCACCTCGCCAACGCCGACCAGCTTTTTTCGCATTGACCGGGGATGTCAGATGTGCTCGTCATATTCAATCTCGACGCCGTGACCATCGTCCTCATCCAGATACTCTTGAGCGTGATCTTCATCATGAGACCGCCACATCTTCCATATCATGTTCATCCTCGCTGTGAATATGCTCTTCTGTGTCGTGTTCTTCTTCACTGTAAACATGGTCCTCTGGCTCATGTTCTTCTTCTTCACTGTGAGCATGATCTTCCGACTCATGATCGTGATCACCCATGAACTGTTCCATCCGCATGAACATGCGTATGTCCATGATCGTGCGCCTCTCCATCTTCCATGCCCTCGACGATCTCCTCCTGCACTACATCCACGCAGTCCATCATCGTCACGACGCGCTTCGGTCCGGTGCCTTCCCGAAGGAAGGAGGTCAAGCACCTGCAGCCACTGTTCCATCGTACCGCCGTTGCAGACCTAACAGATCTGCATTCTGGATCGTGATCATGTCCGCCGGCGTCGGCTCGAACGAATGGCTGTCCATGCCCGCCGGAACGACCATCGTCAGCCGGATCGAATCCCCGGCAATCTGCCGGAGGAAATCGTAATACGGAAATAGCGTCGTCACAACGTTTAGAGCGCGTATCACCAGACGCCTCTGCCCCTTTTAACGGATTCGACGATGAATCAGACGATGCAGTTTCCCGCCGTGGCGTACACGCTGTAAGAACACAGGAAAAGGCAAGCAAAAAGCAAGCATCCATGATATCCATTTACATTTAAATCCATTCTTGTGTTTTACCATATTTCTTTTTACCCTTAACTTCTTCTATTTCAGTAAATGTTTTTCAAATAAACATTTCGAATTACTATTTCAAATATCATTTTCTTTCACAACTGTTTCTCTTTTTCACAGCTATGAACAAACACAGACACTACTCCATTCTTCCATGTGACTCATTCTTTTTCTTCACAATCTCCGCTACTTCCGACGGATGTGCCACAAATATACTGCGGATGGCAGCCTTCCAGCTCTTCCCTGTTACGGAAGCCCCAGAGCACGCCGACCGTGTCCATTCCGGCATTCAGCCAGTTTCCATATCTGTATTCGTATCGCCAGATACAGACTCTTCCTGTTTTATACCCAGTTCCCGGCAGATGGCGAACGCCCCGTCTGGAGCCGGTTTTTCGGCGTTCCCGCCTGCTCGCCGCGCACCACATCAAAATATCCTTTCCCAAAGAATGTCTCAATATTCACAATTGCTGATCATGCGGCTTTTGTTCGAAAGGACAGCCACATGTACACCCATCTCTTTTTTAACGACGCCAGCAGTTCCCGGATACCATCATATGGCTCTACGTCTTTCAGGCGGTATTTAGAGAAATTCTCCATATAAATCGAAGCGACGCTTCCATAATGAACCAGCTTTCTCATCCCCCGCCAGCACCCAGCGCGCGCTTCATCTGCATCCGTATCCATTTCCCAATGATCCGTTTCTTGTTTCCTCCAAAACTTTTTATGGCGCAGTCCGAATGCATCCAATGTTAAATTCGTCACATAAGTCAGCATAAACCGTATTTAAAAAGAGTTCCATCCAAATCAAATATACATAAGCGGTACATTGCGTTTCTTCCTTTCTGCTTCCATCTTTTTGTAACTTTTTTTGTTATGTTCACGCATTGTGCTCAGTAACGGAATTTGCCGTGGCTTCGCATTTAAATACGGCAAATTCGTTGCCACCACTGTTTTCTTACGGCATTTTCGGTTCCAAAAGTGCCTACCTGTGAACAGTACCACTTTTTTCCCCTCACAGCCGTTTCATACTTTCACAGCTACAGGCAATCATCCATACAAACTCATCTTCGACCAAACATATCGCCCCGCAAATCACGATGTTTCCTGCCCTCCTTCTGCATCTGCTCTTCACGCTCCCGCTTCGAGAACACGCATCCGCAGTGTTTGCCGGTATAGATGATACTGCGCCGACAGCTCGATCGAGCTTTATATCCCTTTTTTCTTGAAATCCGACGGCAGAAATGCCACATGATACTCTTTCTCCCATCGCCTGCCCGATCGTATTGAGGCGCCCGGCATTTTTGAGCGGACTGATCGTGAGGGTCGTCGTGAACCAGTCATAGCCGCCCTCGGCTGCCAGCTTCGCCGCTTCCCGTAGGCGCATCTCTCAAAACAAATACCGCAGCGCTCGCCGCCCTCCGGATCCTTCTCATGCCCCGGACTGCCTCATAGTAGCATTCCGGGTCGTATTTTCCTTCTACAAACCGGATCGGATGCACCGCTGGAAGCTCCCGGATCAGCCGCTGTACCTCCTCCGTGCGCGCCTCATATTCCTCCTTCGGTGAAATATTCGGATTGTAGTAGAACACCGTAATTGAAAAATACTGCGACAGATATTCCAGCACGTAGCTGCTGCACGGCGCACAACAGCTGTGGAGAAATAAAGTCGGAACTCTGCCGTCCCGGACTGCTGCATCCAGCACTTTTTTCCATTTCTTTCTGATAATTCCGTTTCGCCGTCTGTGTCTTTCTGGCTGGCGGATTTTTCATTGGTTCCGACATTTTCTCTCCTCTTTCTATAAATTCCCATCTGTCCGTGCATTTTCCATCCAGCACACGATACTTCTATCCGAAACGCTTCTTTCCTGACAAACATCATTTCCATTCTTAGACGTCATATGAAGATATGCACAATAATTCATATTCTTCAAAACTTGAAAAAAGCAGCCTGTACCCACGGACGGGTACAAACTGCTTTATCTTTTTATTAAACCTTTCAGGAAATTCCAAACAAATTCCCCTTTTTATCAAAATGATACAACTCTTACAGGAAATCGCGAATCCGTTTGCTCGGACCGGATTTCTTAATTTACGAAGTGCTTTTGCCTCGATCTGGCGGATACGCTCTCTCGTTACGTTGAATGCTTTTCCGACCTCTTCCAGGGTTCTCGGATGTCCGTCCTCCAGACCAAACCGGAGAATAATAACCTGACGCTCTCTCTCCTTCAGGTCTCCAAGCAATGCATCGATATGCTCACGCAGCATAACAGATTCTACATTCCCTTCCGGCGTTACCACGTTACCGTCCGCTACGAAATCACCCAGATTGGAATCGTCTTCCTCACCGATCGGGGTTTCCAGGGAAGCTGGCTCACGTGCGATCTGCATGATCTCCATGACCTTATCCTCGGACATGCCAAGCGCCTCGAAAGCTCTGCCACCGACGGCTCATAGCCCAGTTCCAGCGTCAGCTTACGCTGCATCTTGGACATCTTGTTGATCGTCTCTACCATATGCACCGGGACACGGATAGTTCTCGCCTGATCCGCCAGAGCCCCTTGTAACAGACTGACGAATCCACCAGGTCGCATATGTACTTAACTTATATCCTTTTGTATAGTCGAACTTCTCAACACCCTTAATAAGACCAAGGTTTCCTTCCCGAACAAGATCCAGGAAACTCATTCCACGTCCTGTATAGCGCTTTGCAATGCTGACAACCAGGCGCAGGTTTGCCTCAATCAGGCGCTCTTTTGCATTCACATCACCCTCTGCTTTGCGCTTTGCAAGGCGGATCTCCTCCTCCGCGCTCAGAAGTGGCACGGTACCGATCTCTTTCAGGTACATGCGGACCGGATCTTCCGTGCCGATTCCCTCTAACAGATCGATCGCATCCAGATCGATATCCTCTTCCTCGTTCTTGAGGAATTCATCATCCACATCATCATCGAGCATCGAATCATTTTCCTTGAGGATCGAATCATCGATCACCTCCGGAATGACATCAATATTATTCTGCTCCAGATAATTGTAAATCTGCTCCATCTGCTCTGTCTGCAGATTATCGCCCATAAAAAAGTTATTGATCTCTGTCACGTCCAGCGCGTTCTGCTTGGACTTTGCTAACTCTACCAGTTTCCTTTAACTTACCTAAAAATTTTCTTTCTCCACGAATTAACGTCCTTTCGATTTATTTCGCTTAGAAGTTTCTTTATATCTAACGTGATATTGTCCCTCGATTGTTTGTGTGCTTTTATTTTCCTGCACCTTTCCTGCAATATCCCGAAAGTACATTATATACGATTAAATTCTATTTTTCAACAATTTTCGAAATTTTTTTCGTTCTATTTCTATTTAGGCAGTTACTGTTCACGCATACGTGCCCAGCAACGCAATTTGCCGTGGCTTCGCATTTAAATACGGCAAATTCCTGCTGCCACCACGTTTTCTTACGGCACTTTCGGTTCCAAAAGTGCCTACCCGCGAACCGTAACTTCAGGCACCCGGATCGCAATCTCTCTTGGTTTATTTTCAATCACGACCTCTGTCTGACTTCCACCAAACTCACCGTCCAGCGACCAGTCCACCAGCTCCTCCGACTGTACCGTCAGTTTCGAGGTGCGGAACTTGAATACGCATTCATTTTCGCCCTCTCTCTGAATCAGATAAGCAGCAATACTTGCAATGTCAAGCGGCGTGCGCGGTTTCCGGACCAGAAGCACCTCAAACTCCCTGTCATCCAGCGCCACGTCCATACCAACCAGTCCTTTAAAACCTCCGATCGAGGTCGTATTGGTCACCATTCCCAGAATAAATTCCTCTTCCAATTCTCTCTGCTCCCCAGATGTTCCCACGTAAGGCGCATCCGGTAGGATTTAAGCCCCTGTCAGGCGTTTGATGGCTTCCAGCATATATGCCTGATGCCCCAAAATATTTTTCGTCTCCTGCGGGGTCGAATAGGATACCTCCGTAAATGCTCCGAACGCCGCCACATAGACGAAATACCGGTTTTGCCGAATACACCGACATCCACCAGAAATGGTTTTCCCAGCGCAGCTGTCTGCGCCGCTTTCCGCATATTTTTCGGAAGTCCCAGACTGGATGCGAAATCATTCGTGGAACCCGACGGGATATATCCTAACTCCGGGCGCTTTTCCGGGGTGATCGTCATCAGCCCCGATACCACCTCGTTGAGCGTACCGTCCCCGCCGCTGCACACGACCAGTTCCTTCGTTTTCGCACGTGCCGCCTGATACTCCGCATCCTTCGGGCCCTGCGTAATATAAACAGACGGTCCATAGCCCGCCTTTACAAAACTATCTAAAATTTCAAGAAGACGACTTCGAATCTGTTCTTTGCCAGATCTCGGATTGATGATAAAAGCATTTTTTCATAATCGCCCTTTCTCCTGCTCCCCCACACTAACAGTATTTCATATTAATATATTTGTATACACGCGAAATGCATTGGGGATCGGATAGCGATCCTGCAGCTCCGCCCGGCGCACCATCAAAACTGTTTTATCCTGATAGCGGGATGCCCGTTTCAAGGCGGATTCTGCGTCCCACATATGCCATTCAACATGGGAAAAAAATGTGGACTGCATCCGGCAGATCCTCGGTTTCGCTGATATCCGCCTCCGCGATCCCCAGTTCTTTCGCTGCCTCCGCCGCACTCTTTTTTCCGTCCAGGTTGACATATTCGTAGAGGACGCCAACAATCCCTTGCTGCTGCGCTTGCGGATCGCCACCGTATCCTCCCACTCAATCAGGCAGACCGTTTTTCCTCGATCCGGCGCGGCTTTTTCGGCGGCTTGACCGGATATTGCTCCTCCTCTCCCCGCCGGTGCGCCAGACAAAGGGGGATTCCAGCGGGCACTTCTCTCACAGAGCGGACGTCCGCCCGGGGATGCAGACAAGCGCGCCCAGTTCAATCCATGCCTGATTATATTCACCTGGATGAAATAGCTCTTCTGACCGTAATGCCGTGGAAACCTCACCGGCATCATCACCGGCTGACAAATAGGAATCTCTTTCCTCCGTCCGGCGCACAAGTTCCGCCTCCAGGAGCCGCTCATATTTCTTTCGAAGCGCCGGCTTCGTGCTGTCCCTGTGGGTCAGCAAACAAGCGTGTCAGAACACGCACCACATTTCCATCCAGCGCCGGAGCCGGCAGATCATACGCGATCGACGCAACTGCCCCTGGCTGTATAACTTCCGATGCCCGGAAGTTTCAATATCATCCCGCGACGCAGGCATCTGACCGCCGTAGTCTTCCATCAGGCAGACCGCTGCCTTTTTAGGTTCCGGGCTCTGAATAATACCCAAGTCCCTCCCACAGCTTCAAAAAGCCGCTCTTCGTCCACCTGCGCGAGCGAGGTGATGTCCGGGAGTGCTTCCATAAAACGGGCAAAGTACGGTTTTGACCGCCTCTACCCGTGTCTGCTGCAGCATGATCTCCGAAATCCAGACCGAATACGGTTCCGGATTCTCCGCCACGGAAGGAGCCGCCGGTTTTTCCGGTACCAGGAGAGCAATGGGCGCCGGATGCCGCCAGCCTCTTCTTCCGCATACGGTATTTCCCCTCTAAAAGGCTTCAACGACGCATAAAAAATCTTTATACATATCCGTAAATGCCCCTGACAGATACCTCTCCTGAGATCACTTTTGCACACCTTTTCCGTCTTCTGTGCGGACCAGCAGTTCGCCCATCTCGTCAATTCCGAGCGCCATGCCCGTATACTCATTGCCCGGAGACAGGACGCGCACCTGTGTACCGCAGTTTGCCAGACGGCTGTTATAAACGTCCATCAGGGATTTTAGGTTCTGGTTTTCCATGAATTTATCATAATATCCCTCATACGCACGCATGATCGCGGCGATAAACTGGCTGCGGCGCACTTCTTTTTCCTGTCTCCAGATACAGAGACGTTGCCACATCCCGAATTTCCTCCGGGAACTCGTGATTTGCCACGTTGATACCAATACCAGTCACGATATAATTAATACACTCTAATTCCGTGCTCATCTCGGTCAGGATACCGCAGACCTTCTTTCCATTGACGACGATATCGTTCGGCCACGATCTTTGCCTCCAGATCACAAACCTCCCGAATCCCGTCGGCAACTGCCAGAGCCGCCACCAGCGTCAGCATCGACGCGCAGGTCGGAAGCTCAGGCGCAGAAGCAGGCTCATCCAGATGCCGACGCCATGCGGCGCCGCCCAGCTTCTTCCGCGGCGTCCCTTTCCCATCGACTGATAATCCGCGACTGCCAACGTACCGTGCGGGGGCATCTTTCTCCGCCGCTTTTCTTGATCTCGGTATTGGTTGAATCTGTCTCGTCAAAATATAAAATATTTTTCCAGCCCACTCGCTGTCGATGCTGCTCTCCAGCTCTGCCTGGCTGAGAACATCGCCCAGGAAACGCAGCCGGTAACCGCGGTTCCGAACCGCCTCTATCTCATATCCTTCTGCCTCCAACTGTTTGATAACTTTCCAGACTGCCGTCCGTGATACATTTAAACGCTCACAGATCTCCTGTCCGGACAGGTAATCATCCGTTTCTTTTAACATTCGCAAAACTTCTGTTTTCACTTTTATTACCCCCACCATATTGTAAGTGTACTGACAATACATAAAGGAACAATCCTGCTCCCACAGCCATCAGGATCATTCCGCCGGTCCGCAGATGCTTTCTTCCCTTCCCCGGCGATAGCGGTCATAGCCATTGGCAAAATTCAGTACCGCCGCCAGAAGAAAGATTACCGGAAACAAAAATCAGTTTTTCATCCGGGTTCAGAAACGAACCGCAAATATCACGATCAATATCCTACGGGCATAAGGGCAAACGATATTCGCGTTGCTTTTCTTTCTTTTTCCTGCAAGTTCAACGCATCCACTCCTTACTTATATTCGCAAACAACAGCCTCATTCTTCATATAGTACATAGCTTCTTGCATATACCCCTTTCATCAACATATATGGGTATACATATCACTATGGGATATTATACCGAATGTCCGCAGGCTTGTCAAAAGAAATCGAAAAAGGCTGCGGTTCCTGCTTTACGTAACCATCAGCCTTTTTCTTATACCTTCTTTTTATAACTTAGAGCCGCTCACTCCCGGCTACTCTGCCTTTTGAACATCCGTGCCAACTTCCGTCAGACCCTTTACCAGACCGGCAATGCCTGGATCTCGGACAGGATGATGATCTTCGTCGCCTTGCCGTCCGCTGCTTTTGGCAAATGCCTCAGGCTCTTGAGCTGCAGCACTGCATTGTCCGCGCCTGCTTCCTTGATGAAGCGAAGTCCGTCTGCTTCCGCTTTCTGAACTTTGAGGATCGCTTCCGCCTCGCCTTCTGCCTCGCGGATCATCTTCTCCTTCTGTGCTTCTGCACGCAGGATCAGCCGCTTCTTTCTCTGCTTCTGCTTCCAGAATCGCGGACTCTTTCTTACCTTCAGCTACCAGGATCGTCGATTTCTTCTCGCCTTCGGCACGGAGAATGGACTCACGGCGCTCACGCTCTGCTTTCATCTGTTTCTCCATGGCTTCCTGAATGGCAGCCGGTGGAATGATGTTTTTGAGCTCTACACGGTTTACTTTGATTCCCCATGGGTCTGTCGCAACATCGAGTGCAGCGCGCATCTTCGTGTTGATCGTCTCACGGGAGGTTAAGGTCTGGTCAAGTTCGAGATCACCGATGATATTTCGAAGGGTGGTCGCCGTCAGGTTCTCGATCGCCATGATCGGGTTCTCAACACCATAAGCAAACAGCTTCCGGATCCGTGATCTGGAAAAATACAACCGTATCAATCTTCATCGTAACGTTATCTTTCGTGATAACCGGCTGCGGTGCAAAATCTACAACCTGCTCTTTTAAAATGACTCTTTTGCCACGCGGTCAATGAACGCACCTTGAAATGCACGCCAACCGACCATGTCTCCAGATAAGCACCCAGACGCTCTACGACTAATGCCTGTGCCTGCGGCACAATCCGATACAGGATGACAAAATCAGAAGTACCACAATTGCAATGACAAGAAAACTGATAACTGCTCCCATATTTCCTACTCCTCCTTACATTTGCTGACAATCAGCTTGACGCCGCTGACCGCCTGAATCTGTACCATCGTATCCCTCGGAATCCGGCTTCCATCCGCCGAGCGTGCCGTCCATTCCTGGCCGGACACCATCGCCGTCCCTCTCGCCTCGTCGTTATCAATCTCTGCGGTTACCCGCGCTTTTTACCCACCAGCGTCCACATTGGTCCGCACCGTCTTCTGATTGATATACCGGGTGCCAATGGTCTTGTTGAATACAAAAGAAGGAATGAAACAACGACAAACACTGCCATCTGAATGTAAAGATTCACTCCCGCGATCGACAGGACACACGCAATCAGAGCGCCTCCAGCAAACCAGATCGAAGTCAGCGCGCCATCGACGCTGCTTCCAGCCCGATACACACTACAAACACCACCAGCCAGACACACCATACTGCCATGTCATCCCCTCCTTCCATATAGGTCTTTTGACCCTGATATCTTAAAACTAGTATACAATATTTTCTGACATTTATCAACCAATCAGCTCTGTTTTTGAACTTACGGTTTTATTACAAACTTCTTAATGGAACATATCGATCTGCAGTTCAATTTATTTCTTCACAGCTCTCTATTTACACAAACTATCCGGCTTAAAAACATTGTTTCAAAAAATGCAATTTACTGCCGTCTCTGCCGTGCCGTCTCAAACAGCAGCACCGAAGCCGCCACCGCTGCATTGAGGATTCAACCTTTCCAGCCATCGGAATCCTCACCCACGCGTCAGCAAGCGCCGCCGTCTCCTCGGTCAGACCATTTTGCCTCATTTCCGATCAGAAAAGCCGGACGGACCTGTATAATTTTCTTCTTCGTAGTTATGTTTCCCCTTTAAATGCGCCGCATAGAGGCGGATTCCCTGCTTTACTTCCCCGATCGTCTGATGCAGGTCGTCCGTGTAGATAAACGGCACCCGGTAGATCGAGCCCATCGTGGAACGGATGACCTTCGGGCTGTAAATATCAGCTGAACCACGGTCAAGAATGATGCCCGTCACACCCGCCCCTCTCCGGCACGCAGGATTGTTCCCAGATTACCCGGATCCTGCAGTGTCTCCAGAATCACAAGCTCCGGTGCCTTTCCGTCCGGGCTATTTTTTCAGCACATCTGAGAGCTGATAGGAAAACTGTTCCGCTACGCCAGGATCCCCTGCGGTGTCTGGGTGTCCGACATATGGCGCATGACCTCATCCGTCACCGTCTCATACCGGCAGCCAGCCAGCAGTTTTTCTGCTTTTTCCCCTGCTGGCGCAGAAAATTTTCCGACACATAGACTTCGCGGCGTCTCTCCACCGGCAGTTCCCCCGAACATCTTCGGACCTTCCACCAAAAAGACGCCCTGTTCCCGTCTTGCTTTGCTTTCTTTTGCAAGCGCCGTCACCGCTCTGACACGGGCGTTGCCCGTGCTCGCGATCACAGGCTGCCTCCTGCCGCTTTCGTCTCCGGCACTCCGTAAACGCAATCCTCATCCAGTGTTTCCAGCTCCTCCAGCCACAGGCGGCTGCACGCATCGCTCGGCATACGCAGGTCGCCGCGCGGCGATACTGCAGCAGAACCTACCTTCGGACCATCCGGCAGGCAGGAACGCTTAAACTGCTGGTTGAAGAAACGGCGGTAGAACACCTTCAGCCATTTAAGGATCGTTTCCTTATCATAAGCACCGTCAAATGCCTGACGCGCCAGGCGGTAAATCTTGCCCGGACGATAGCCGAATCTTAATATATAGTAGAGATAGAAATCATGCAGCTCATAAGGACCAACCAAATCCTCCGTTTTCTGTGCGATCTTTCCATCCTCCTCCGGCGGCAGAAGCTCCGGGCTGACCGGCGTATCCAGTACATCCAGCAGAATATCAGAAAGCTCTTTCTCGCCACAGGTATCTGCATAATAGCGCACCAGATGGCGCACCAGCATCTTCGGAACCGAGCAGTTGACACCGTACATCGACATATGATCGCCGTTGTAGGTCGCCCAGCCAAGCGCCAGCTCCGACATATCGCCGGTACCGATGACAAGACCGCCGATCTTATTGGCAAGGTTCATCAGAACCAGCGTTCTCTGGCGTGCCTGTGAATTTTCATACGTTACATCATGAACCGACGGATCCTGCTCAATGTCACGGAAATGGATCGTAACTGCCTCTCGGATATCGACTTCTTTCAAGGTTGCACCCAGCTTTTTCGTGAGCTGGCAGGCATTCTGGTACGTCCGGTCAGTCGTACCAAAAGCACGGCATCGTCACAGACAGGATATTTTCACGCGGAATCCCCAGCAGATCAAAGGCGCGCACGGTTACTAAAAGTGCCAGCGTTGAATCCAGGCCGCCTGAAATACCAACGACAGCATGGCGACATCCAGTATGTTTGAGACGTTTTTCAATCCCATCGCCTGGATCGAAGGATCTCCTCGCAGCGACGGTTCCGGCTGCCCGCATCGTGTGGGACAAACGGGGTCGGATCGATCGCGCGCTCCAGCGCAAGCGGTTTTCCGATCCAGCGTAAAGCTTACAAATCGGTAATCCTCACGGCCTTCTGTCTGATAGGTCGTCATCCGGCGGCGCTCACATTCCAGACGTTCCAAATCGATATCTGCGTAGATCGTCTGATTCTCAAATCGCGCTGACTCCGACAGGATATTGCCATTCTCAGCGATAATATTCTGGCCGCCAAAA
>VOFG01001614.1_pt1 | contig 29393 bp, 46 predicted proteins | sample 5384171 | NCBI WGS metagenome assembly VOFG01 (sample SAMN12384726, study PRJNA508395) | human gut metagenome | isolation source: healthy gut F | host: Homo sapiens
GACGCGTCCCGCCTGCGTCGCCCAGAAGTCGCTCCACGGGCTGTGCGTGTGAACCACGCCGCCAATCTTCGGAAAACGGTTATAAAGAATCAGGTGGGTTTTGTATCAGAGGACGGATTCAGCGTTCCCTCAACGCGTTTCCTTCCAGATCCATGACAACCATATCATCTGGCGTCAGTTTGTCACCTTAGTCACGCCAGACGGTTTTGATGACAAACAGCCCTTCTGCGGTCAATCCGGAAACATTGCCCCAGGTAAAGGTAGCAGACCGTATTTCGGAAGCAGCATATTACTTCGTATACTTCTTTTTTTAATTCTTCCAGCATCGATTAAAACCTTCCTTCTACGGCGCCTCTCTCGGCAGCCAGACCATTGATATAGCTTGTCATAAACGCATTGAAGCCCTCGACATCCTTTGCATCCGGCTCCATCGTCTCCCCGCCTTTGCGTCTGCAAATACCTGTTCATTTAAGTAATCGGACAAGCTCTGTGTCCCGGCTTCTTATCCTTGCGGTATGCCGCCAGAACCGCGATACCCCAGGCACCGCCCTCACCGGCTGTCTCCATAACGGATACCGGACATCAGCCGCTGCCGCCATGATACGCTGTCAACGCCCTTCGTCTTGAAGAATCCGCCATGGCCCATCAGTTTATCCAGCGTCACGTGCTCTTCCTTGAACAGAATGTCAGACCATATTTCAGGGTTGCCAGGGAACTGTATAAGTGGGTACGCATGAGATTTGCCAGTCCCAGCTTGCTGTCCGGACGGCGCATAAACAGCGGGCGTCCCTCACTCGAAGTCGGTAATCGGCTCGCCGGAGAGGTAGCAGTAGGACATCAGTCCGCCGCAGTCTTCATCGCCCTCAAGCGCCTTTGGCAGTGCAGTGGTTCCAAAACAGGGTGTTGCGGTCTGTTTTTTCGACCATCAGCTCATAGAACTCTTCAAACAGACCTACCCAGGCATTCAGATCGGAGGTACAGTTGTTGCAGTGGACCATGCCGACCAGATGACCGTCCGGCGTAGTTACCATGTCAATCTCCTGGTGAACCGTCTCCAGAGTCTTTTCCAGAACAACCATTGCAAATACGGAGGTTCCGGCAGATACGTTACCGGTGCGGACCGCCACACTATTGGTTGCAGTCATACCGGTTCCTGCATCGCCCTCCGGCGGGCACAGCGGAATGCCAGCTTCCAGATTGCCGCTCTCTCATCCAGCAGCTTCGCGCCTTCCTCCGTCAGCGTTCCCGCCCTCATCGCCAGCGCTCAGAACCTCCGGCAGAAGGTCGCGCAGCTTCCACGGATATCCCTTTGGAACCATCATTTCTTCGAACTTATCCAGCATTTCAGCATCATACTGTCCGGTTGCCGGGTCGATCGGGAACATACCCGAAGCATCGCCGACGCCAAGTACCTGCTTACCGGTCAGTTTCAATGTACATATCCGGCTAAGGTGGTCAGGAAATGCACGCGGGATACATGCTCCTCGCCGTTGATCACCGCCTGGTACAGATGTGCAATACTCCATCTCTGCGGGATATTATAGTTAAACAGGTCCGTCAGGCGTCTTGCTGCCTCGGCGGTCATCGTATTTTCCAGGTACGGAACGGAACGAGCAGTTTTCCGTCCGCATCAAATGGCATATATCCATGCATCATGGCGCTGACGCCCATCGCACCAACCTTTTAAGCGTTAAACCGTATTGTTTCTTCACATCGGCAGCCAGATCCGCGTAGCAGTCCTTTAAGCCTTTCCAGATATCTTCAGGGAATAGGTCCAGATACCATTTTCCAGACGGTTTTCCCACTCATAGCTCCCCTGCGATCGGCGCGGTCGTGCCGTCCGTCAAGACTGCCTTTGATTCGGGTCGAACCAAAATTCAATTCCGAGCGCTGTATTTCCGCTCTCTATGTCTTTCTTGATCTCTTCCGCACTGCGGCCCATATCCATCCTCCTCATTGTAGCAAAAAAAGGCGCACCGCCGCCGGAATTATCATCCCCCTGCATCTTTTTCAAAATGGTACCGATCTGGAAGTTCGGTTTGTGGCGGAACATACATGATTCTTGCTACCGGAAGGTTCGGCATCGGTTTCGGCTGTTTTACCAGCTCGATGTCTGCGCAGATCAGGCGGAAGTGGTCACCCATATCTACCATCGTTACCTGGATACCATCGCCGGTCACGCCGTCGAAAATCAGTCTTGCCGGATCCTCCTTGCCGCCAATGCCAAGCGGCAGTACATCGATCTCCGGTTTGGTTGCTGCGAATGCCGGCGGAACCTCCAGCATATGGGAAGCCAGCTCCAGCTCCTGACCCGGAGTTAAGTCGTAAGTATAGTCCTCGATAAAGCCGGTAGCTCCCTCTTTGCCCTCGGACATCTTCATCAGGTACTGCAGACAGAGCGGAAATCTTGTAATCGCCCTCCGGACCAAAGCCGATGCCCTTGCCCATCAGGTTCTGTGCTGCGATACCCGGAAGCTGTCTTAAGCCGTGCAGATCCTGGAAGGTGTCTGCGAATGCGCCGATACCGTTAGCTGCCAGGAATTTCTCCAGGCCAACCTCATATTTTGCCTGCTCACGAACGGAGTCGATGCGGTCGGTCTTCATGGTATACTTATCGGTATACTCTTTCATCTTCGCATCGATCTCTTCCTCGGTTACCTGGTTGATGATGTCAACCAGATCGCCCAGTGCATAGTAGTTGCACTCCCAGCCGTATTTGATCTGGCTCTCTACGCGGTCGCCGTCGGTAACCGCCACCTCGCGCATGTTGTTACCGAAGGAAGCTACCTTTAAGGACTTAGAGTAGGAGATAGCCTTTGCAACGGATGCAAACTGGCGGATCTTTGCTACCACATCGTCATGTTTGTAATATCCAGCTACAACCTCATGCGGAATACCCATTCTGGCAACGATGAAGCCGTACTCACGGTCGCCATGTGCGGACTGGTTCAGGTTCATGAAATCCATGTCGATCTCATCATACGGAAGTTTCTCATTTGCCTGTGTATGTAAATGAAGCAGCGGTTTTCTTAATTCCTGCAGACCCTTGATCCACATTTTTGCAGGGGAGAAGGTGTGCATCCATGTGATAACGCCGACACAGTCATCATCATTGGAAGCTTTCCGCATATCCTGAATACAGATTTCAGAAGTCTCTGATGACGGTTGGAAGAAGTTCGATCTCTGCCAGATCGCCCACTTTTTCGTTTAAGAATGCAACCATCTGACGGCTGTCCTCTGCAACCTGTTTCAGGCATTCCTCTCCGTATAAGTCCTGGGAACCCACAATAAAGTATAACTTTTCATTTTAATCTGCCTCCTTGTCATTTTCATCTTATATCACGAACCGAGTTTCCATTGTTGAATGCCACCGGAAACTGGTGCGCGTAGTTCTTTTCTCTGCCAGTCCGGATCCTCCATCATGCGGAGCAGGTTCCGGGCTGTGATCCGCCCAAGATTATATTTGGGATGAATTGCTGACAGGATTTCAGTTCTGCTTCCTGCGCCCGGTCCGGCATCATCAAACGACACAGTCCACGTTCCTCAAGAAACTCCATGTAATAGCCGGCGACCTCATCGTTGTATACAATCATCGCCGTGCAGTCTTTCGTGCGGCGATACATCCGGAGAAGTCCCTTTTTGCTGAGTTTCTCCTCCATATCCTTCGTGGAGTACCAGCGGATCCAGTCGTCGTCAAACTTTACCCCGTAATCCGACAGACATTCCACAAACCCTTTATAGCGCTCGATTCCCTGCATATCATCATACTTGAAAATTCCCGCGATCCTGCGGTGTCCGTTCTGAATCAGAATTTCGGTCAGCTTGTAGGCGGCGCGGGCGTCCGACATCTCCACACTGTCAAAACGCTGATTGGAATAATGATTGTGAATAAACAGCGTCGGAATGTTCCTCTTCCGGATCTCCTCGTAGAGACGGATATTCGGATTCGGGAAAAAGGAGCGTGTTCCTTCAATAATAAATCCTGCCACATTGCCGTTGAGCAGACCTTCCAGATAAATCGCCTCATCGTTCAACCGGTTCTTTGTGACGGCCACATCGATGTCATATCCGGCTTCCTTCATAACAGAATCGATTCCATCATAAACGCGGGGGAACAGATAGTCAGAAAAATAGCTTAAAATCAAGCCGATGCGCGGTCTCTCTCCGTTTCTCAAGTTGCCTTCATACGATACATATGTGCCGCTCCCCTTGACTCTCTTGATCAGACCCTCTGCTTCAAGCTGATTTAGCGCAGTGCGCACCGTCTGTCTGGAATACCCAAACTTTTTCTGCAGAATGTTCTCCGACGGAAATTTGTCCTCATTCTGAATCACTCCGCTCGTGATTAAAGTTCTGCCCCAGTTGTACAATTTCTCATATTTTAACAGACTCTGCTCACCGATTTTTTTTGACATTTCTGTTCCCCCGCTTCCTGCTGCAACTCTGCTGTCCGATTGTCTCTCCAAGCCCCTGCGGTGTTACTTGATTACCTGCAATGACTGGCGATCCGCAAATACTGCCACGAATATCAGGAATACGACACCCTGAATCAACTGCATCATCTGTGTCGTGAATCCCATCATGGTCAGTCCGCTGCTGAGCACGATGTAGAGCAGTGACCCTACGATGATATTCTCAAACCGGACTTTTGCTCCGCCGGAGATCGGCATACCGCCGAGTACCAGTGCAATGAGGATCTGTGTCTCCAACTGGTTACCGCCGGAAGATGTTACCGATCCGACTTTGATGACGTTGATAAATGCCGCAAATCCGGTGATCGCTCCTGCCAGAACGTAGATCAAAAACTTCATGCGGTCGGTGCGGATACCCGAAAACATTGCCGCTTTTTCTCCTGCTCCGATTGCCTTTAAATAGGTTCCGAACTTCGTGAAGCGGAATGCGATGAATCCGATTACCACCACAATAATCGTGAGCGTCATTTTAAGCGCTGTGCTGTCGTAGTTAATGAGCTTTGCGGAACCTGCCACGGGTGCATTGGTGGTCAGATATTTGATAAATCCACGGAATAAGAACATGGTACAGATCGTAACGATAAACGACTTGATCTTGCGGTATACATAAAAGTAACCGTTCAATGCTCCGATCGCCGCGCCTGCCGCGATTCCTCCCACGATTGCTAACGGAATGCTGATCTTGGAAAGCATACACACAACGATGGATGCAATTCCCAAAATCGATCCCTGTGAGAAAATCGAGACCGCCCATTGTCATAATAAAGAAAACGCCTGTTGCCGCTATCATCGTCACATATACCTGGGAAAGTACCAGTGACAGATTTCCAACCATTCTGAAATTCGTCAGTACATTGAACAGAAGGAAGATCACGACCAGTCCCACCACCGGCAGAAGTGAACGAATCAACGACATCTTGGATAATTTTTTGAGCTGCTGCTCTTTTTGTTCTGTGTTCGTCTTTGCTTGATTCTCCATGACTGCCTCCTTATACCATCATCGTAATCAGACTGTTCTCATTAAGATCCTGATTACGCTCCAGTTCGCCGTTGATCTTGCCATCTTTCATAATAATGATACGGTCGCACATACCGATCAGCTCCATCAGCTCCTCCGAGATCATGATGATGGATTTGCCCTCTTTTCTCATCTGGTTCATGAGCTGGTAGATGTCCTGCTTTACCTTGATATCAATGCCTCGCGTCGGGCTGTCTAAGACGATGATGTCCGAATCCTTACCGATCCAGCGCGCCAGTACCACCTTCTGCTTGTTACCGCCGGAGAGATCCGACACGAACTGATCCGTATTGACCATCTTTACCGACATCTGCTTGGCATATTTGTTTGCAAATTTCTTTTTTTTCTTATCGCTGATGAAATGTGCCTTGTTCGACAGTTCATCCAGGGACGGCAGGCAGATATTGTCGCCGATGCTCTGGTTCATGACCACGGACTCGTTGTCACGATCCTTGGACGTGTAAGCAATGCTGTGCTTGATTGCTGTCGGAATATCGTTGATCTGTGTTCCGTCCGCCAGCGTCACCGTGCCCTCTCTGTCGTAGGATGCGCCGAAAATCGCTTTTCCGACCTCGTGCATTCCGGATTCGGACAATCCGCCGAAACCAAGCATCTCACCTTTGTGAAGATCAAAGCTGATATCGCTGATGATGCCCGGCACCGTCACGTTTTTCACGGAAAGCACAACCTCATCCGAGACTTTCTCTCCGTAATCGGCACGATAGTAATCACCGGTCACCTCACGTCCAACCATCAGACGCTTGAGATCATCCTCGGTCACATCCGCACTCTTTACGGTATCAATGTAGATGCCGTCGCGCAGGATCGTGATGGTATCGGATTTCTCCAGAACCTCCGGCAGGTCATGTGAAATGAAAATTACGGAGTTTCCGCTGTTGCGGATACGGTCCATGTGCTTGTAGAGTTCATCGCGTCCCTCCTGGGACAATGCGGTCGTCGTCTCGTCCACGACAACGATCTTCGGATCGAAGTATGTCGCTTTTACGATCTCTACCAGCTTGCGGTCCTCGAAATTATAATTATCGATGATGTCGGATGCCTTGATCCGGTCAAATCCGTATTTCTTAAGTAATTCCGTTGCCTTGCGGTTCATGGCTTTGGTATTTTTGATTCCGAAATGTACGAACTGTTCCTCGTGTCCCAGGAAAATATTTTCCGCGACCGTAAGTCCGGACAAGGTTCCCAGCTCCTGTACGATAATGGAAACGCCCTCATTGTTCGCTTCCACCTGATTCTTTGGATGAATCTCTTTTCCGTCGAGGATAAAGGTTCCGCTTCCGATGCTGTAGATACCGGTTAACATGTTGGTCAGGGTTGATTTACCGGAACCGTTCTCACCGATCAGCGCATGTACCTCGCCTTTGTTTACGTTAAATGAAACATTCTGAACTGCCTTCGTGATACCGAAGGACTTGCAAAGATTTTTTACCTGTAATCTGACTTCACTCATTGCATTCTCCTCCTCGATTACTTGACAATTTCACCTTTTGTGACTTTGGTGGTCACGGTGATGATGATAAGCAGTGCCAGACCTGTGATGACATCCTGAATTGCAGTCGGGGCGCCAAGTGCGATGAATCCGAAGAAAATGATGTTGATGACGAACTCACCGATCACAATCGCCTGCAGCGGCATACCGTATTTCTTGAACGCCAGTCCGAAGAAGCATCCCATCGTCGGTACGAAGTTACGGCTCATGGACGCCATACCGGTTACCGCCACCATGGAAGAACCGTAGCTGATGGTTAAGATCGCCATAACTCCCAGGAACGCGCCGCTTAACACAAATGCAAGCACCTTGTATTTATTGACATTGATACCCATGTTCTTGGCAACGAACTCGTTGCTTCCGATTGCATAGGTGTAAGTTCCGATTTTCGTATAATTCAAAAAGATATATGCTACAATGCACGCAACAATCGCCAGGATAATATCCCACGGCATCTGACCGAATGCGCGCAGATTTGACGGGAGCGTCTGCTCCACGCCGCCTGCGATATAGTTCGCAAGTGACTCATAAATCAATGCGAGACCCGTTGTAACAATCATCGACGGAATTCTCAATTTTACATAAAACAGACCGTTTAACAGACCGACGATCGTGCCGGTGAGCACACAGCCCAAGATCAGTCCGAGGTACCCCATGTTAAACCGGGTGGCAAACACGCATCCCACGATTGCAGAAAGCATGATGTTGGCACCAATGGAGAAGTCGAACATTCCCATAACCATGACGAAATAGAATCCGACCGCACCCACAGTTGCAATCAGGCTGGCCTGAAAGTAGTTGAGCATATTGGCCGGCGAGCCAAAATTATGCGGTGTCAGTATTTTAAAGATTACCCAGGAAACCACAACCAGCGACAGAAGAATCAGATAGCCCTTTGCGCTTCCCGACAGCTTTTTTGAACCCATCATTATCTACCTCTTTTTCTTACTCGAATCAACGGATGTCACGCTGTGTGAGCCATCCTTTCATACAAAAGGCCGGTATCGCCACGCGACACCGACCTTTTTTACATTCAACCTCTTAAAAGTCTTTGAATCAGTTAACTAATTCCCTGCACGTGATGCTGCATCTTCAATAGAAATATTCTTTGCTGCTTCTTTCAGAGCGCTTAAGTCAAGATTGGACATCTCAACAAGCTCATCGGATGTGTACGGAAGCTGGTCTACGAAATACTTCTCATATGCCTGATAGTCTTCTGCAGAGGATACATACAGGTACGGGAAGGAAACATCCTCGAAGTTGCCTGCAAATCCTGTGTAGTTGCCCTTGATTGCGTTGTAAACCATCATGAAAGCAATAACGGGTCGCAGTAATGTCCGCCGGACTGACCAGCCATGGAACCATTCTCAAGTCTCTCGCCCAGGTCCGGAAGGAAGTCGGTGGAAACGATGTCGATATCCTGAGTCTTGCCTGCACGCTCAACTGCTGCGATAGCGCCCTGAAGCGGGTCACCGCCGCCGCCTGCCGGAATCAGTGCATCCAGAGTCGGATCTGCGGACATCAGAGCCTCTGCTGCCTTGGAACCACCCTCAGAAGAAGTACCTGCGTACTGCGGCTCAGAAAGCTTGTGCCTGATCATCCGGATGCCTCGTTCCACTTGTCAACGCCAGCTTTGTAGCCTTCCCATCTGCCAAGCCAGGTAGCGTCGCCCTGCTCCCAGCCGATCAGACCGATGTTTCTGTCGCCCTTGTCCAGAAGAATCTGAACTAATTTCTTCGCCGTTCTCCGGCTCGTTCCTCATGAACAGCACCGATGTAGTACGGTGATTTTGTTGCTAAATCATAGATATCCTTGCTGTTCGTCCTGGCTGATAACACGGAAGAACTGTGCCAGATATACTTTATTGTCATTACATGTCTTAATAGCGGATGTCATCTCTGTATCAGAAGAGTTGCAGATGATGATACCCTGGCATCCTGCTGCTCAAGTACATCGGTGGAGGACCAGATGGAAACACCGATCTTGGATGTCTTTGTTGTCGATCGTCGAAGCTGCTGCCTCGCTTCCTTCTGCTGCAGAAGCATCTGCTGCCTGTGTCGCATTTGCTGCTCCAGAGCCGCCGCATGCGGTCATGCTCACTGCCATCGCTGCTGCTGTCACGGATGCAGCGGCACGTTTGAACATTTTTTTCATTCTAACTACCTCCCATAAAATTTTTCTTTGCAAGCGGCACCCCAGCCGCACTGCTTTGTTGCTTTTCACAACTTTTAGTAATTTTATTATAGCAATCTAGGACAAATTGTGCAAGTAAATACAAGATCATTTTTTCATAAAGTTGTATTTTATTTTGTATATTGTTATAAATTTAACGCCTCATTTTGACATCTTTTTATCAGAAATACAAATGATGCATAAATTAAAGCGGCTGTTTTCGCTAAAAATTTATGCATCATGTATAAGTTTGCTGTTAATTTTCTCTCGAATCATGTCGAACCAAGAGAATACAGCTTTATATTGTTTCTGATATGTACTGTACTTTTTTCAGATGTCTTCTCCCTCTTTGCATGGATATTTCCCGCCATCTTTGACTGTTCTATCTTGATGCTGTCATACCAGACATTCATGCCGGTTTGTCTGTCTCTGGAAGAGAATTTCTACTTTTTTCTTCTTTACCATCGCAAGAATCGACTGAAGCACGATAAAGAAGCATAAAGAGTGCCGCGATCGTAATACGGGTCCACCAGGAAGAAAGGGTTCCTGGAAAGTGATAAATGCCTCGATCGTCGCCTTGATGAGGACGCCAAACAAAGTTCCGAATACATTGCCGACGCCGCCGGTTAAGAGCGTGCCGCCAATAACAGAGGAAGCTATCGCATCCATCTCAAAGCCCTTTGCCTGCTCAACGAAGCCGCCCAGCGTATTCAGACAGAACAGGACGCTGCCGACACCGCAAAGGAAACCGTCCAGGATATAGGCTTTCAGTTTTACCCGGCGCACATTTAAGCCCATCATCAGCGCTGACTGCTCGTTGCCGCCGATCGCATAGATGCTGCGTCCAAATTTCGTATATTTCAGCATGATAAATGCCAGAACCAGAAGCACCAGCGCAATCACAACCGTCGGATAGATATACGGATAAATCATCACGCCTTTTTTGTTGAGATAGCCGCCGAACGGAATGTAAAGTTTCATCTTCGCCCATGCCATGAAAAGTTTCATTCGTAATACTGATCATGTCCTTGGAAATAATCGCGGTCATGCCGCGGGCAAAGAACATACCCGCCAGGGTAACAATGAATGGCTGGATATCCATGTAGGCAACCAGGAATCCCTGTACCAGACCGAAGACAATCCCGGTCACCAGCACGATGAGAACCGCCGGAACCGCACCGATACCGCCTTTTTCCATCATCCATGCCAACATCATACAGCCCATCGCCACGAAGGAACCGACGCTGATATCGATACCGCCGGTGATCATGACGATCGTCATGCCGATACCGATGACAATCAGACCCGCATTGGAAATAAAGAGGTATAAGAAGTTCTGTGTCTTGGCAAAGCCCTGTGCATTAAAGAGCACGCAGCCGATCGCGTACATCACGAAGAACAGCAGGATCGTGACAAGAAGCAGGAACGTGTTCTGATTTAATTTCTTCTTTTCTTTCATGATTTATGCCGCCTCCTTTCCTGCCGCGCCCAGTTCTTTTTCTGTGCCAGGGATTTTCTCCATCTAGCAATCCCGGTGACTGGAGTGCTACGATGATGACAACCACGATCGCCTTGTAAACCGGAACCTGATCCGAGGATACGTGCATCGCATACAGAGTAGTCGTCAGCGCCTGAATCGTATACGCGCCGATGACGGAACCTGCCAGCGAGAATTTACCGCCGCCAAGGGAGTTTCCGCCGATGGCAACTGCCAGAATCGCATCCAGTTCCATATTAAGACCGATGTTATTCGCATCCGCCGAGTAGATACGGCTGGAAGCAATCAGACCGGAAAGACCGGAACAGAGTCCACAGTACGCATAGGTGAGGAAAATAATCATGACCGACTTGATGCCGACGAGCTGGAGACGCCCGTTTATTGATTCCGACCGACTGGATATACATGCCCAGTGCCGTTTTCTTCAAGAGTAATGAAGTCAGTGCCACAACGACGACCGCCACGATAAACGGGGTCGGAACCGGGAATCCCGGAAGGGAAGCGCCCAGGTGCGGTAGCTGTCCACGCGCACGTATGTAATCTGTCCATCCGTGATCGCTGGGCGATACCGCGCCCGGCGGTAAACATGATAAGAGTCGCTACCATCGGCTGGATGTTTAACTTTGCAACCAGAAAACCGTTAAAAGCAGCCAATCGCCGCGCCGACGATGAGCGCTGCCAGGAAGCCGAGAATCAGCGGATTGGCATATGCAGTTGCTGCGCGCTCACCGCCGGTTAAGAGGTTGCAGCAGACTGCCGCACTGACCGCCATGATCGCACCGACGGAAATATCCGTTCCAGCGGAGGACGATACGACAAGCGTCATGCCGACTGCCAGAATCACCAGCTCTGACGCACGGTTGATGATATCGATTAAGTATCCGTAGAGAACGCCGTTCCGCACCTCGATCGCGAAGAAGTTCGGCGTCGTGACGATATTTACCAGCAATACCAGCACAAGGCAGAAAATCGGAAGAAACAGCCTCTGCGAGGTAATTTTTTGAACGTCATATTTTTCATAGCTACTGTCCTCCTGCAATGGTTGACATAATGTTGGACTGATTCATCTCATCCTCGGAAAGTTCTCCTACCTTTGCACCATCGCGCATAACGACCATGCGGTCGCAGGTACGGAGCATCTCCTCGATCTCGGAAGAAATAAACACGACTGCCATGCCCTGTTCTGCCAGTTTTACGACCAGTTTCTGAATCTCTGTCTTGGTTCCGACGTCGATACCACGGGTCGGCTCGTCCAGAATCAGGAAATCCGGGTTGGTCAGAAGCCAGCGGCCGATGATTACCTTCTGCTGGTTGCCGCCGGAGAGTGATTTGATCGGTGTCTCACGGCTGGCGGTCTTACTCTGCAGCATATCAATATACTTATCGGTAAATTCTTCCTGCTGCTTGCGGCTGAGCAGGTGGAACATACCGCGTTTTGCCTGAAGTGCCATGATCAGGTTCTCACGCACGGATAGATCCGCGATGATACCCTCGTTTTCCGATCCTCGGCAGATATGCCATGCCGGCATTCATGGAAGTCAGCGGGTGGGCGCGCCGCGATTGGTCTGCCCTTGACGCTCAGCTCGCCCTCATCCGGCTTTTCCGCTCCATAGAGAACACGGACCGTCTCAGAACGTCCCGAACCCAGAAGCCCGGTAAATCCGACAACTTCACCCTTGTGAATCACCAGATCAAACGGCTTTATGTATCCTTTCTTTCCGAGTCCCACCGCCTTGATGACGATGTCCTCTTCGCCATGCTTCTCCTCACTCTTGGAATCCTTGATCGCTGCCAGATCATCGAAATCCTTTCCCATCATCTTGGCAACCAGCTGGACTCTCGGAAGCTCCGCCGTCGTAAATTGTCCTACCAGCTGCCCATTCCGAAGAACGGTGATCTTATCGCAGACTGCATACACCTGCTCCAGGAAATGGGTAACGAATATGATGCCGACGCCTTCGGATTTCAAGCGGCGCATCAGATTAAAAGCTTTTCTACCTCCCCATCATCGAGGGGAGGAGGTCGGCTCATCAGAATCAATACCTTTGCCGACATATCGACTGCACGGGCGATCGCTACCATCTGCTGAATTGCAATCGAATAATTGTCGATCGTCTGTGTTACATCTGCATGTATGTCAGGTCCTGCAGCAGTTTGCTGGCTTTTTATTCATTGTTTTCCAGTCAATCAATCCGCCTTTTCGCGGTTCGCGTCCGATAAACAAATTCTCTGCAACCGTCAGGTTCGGACGAGATTGACTTCCTGATACACGGTGCTGATGCCCCGGTTCTGTGCTTCCTGCGGGCTGCGGTTGATGATCGCATGATCGCAGCCGTCTATCATGATTTCCCCTGTTTCAAACTCCTCTACACCCGTCAGGACTTTGATCAGCGTGGATTTTCCTGCGCCATTTTCCCCATCAGGGCATGAATTTCGCCTTTTTAAGGTAAAATCCACATTCTGCAGAGCTTTTACACCCGGGAATGTCTTATAAATATGCCTCATCTCAAGAACGGAATCCTTTTCCATAAAAAGCTTTGCCTCCTTATTTTTTGAAAAAAGCGCAGGGACGGAAACCTAAGCCTCCAGCCCCGCGCCTCCTGATTGCCAAGTGCCTGCCGTCCGCCTAAACCTCCGGTCTGACACTCATTCACTTACGGTCAAAAGCGATTGCCTGTCCGATTATTTACATTTAAAAATACCATTCAAAATCGAATTAGTAAGCTCTTGTCTTTAAGATTTCTTCCAGATCCATGCTTGTATCGAAGTATGCTTCGTCTACGTACTGAATCTTCTCAACTTCTTCGCCTTTTTCCAGCTTCTGGATGATTTCAGCTACACGCGGACCATGAAGCGGGTTGCACTCGAAGGTTGCGTTTAAGTCGCCAGCGATCATGGACTCGAAAGCTGCCTTTACAGAGTCAAAACTTACAACGATGATGTCGCCCTCCGGACCACAGGTCTTGCCTGCTGCCTTGATAGCATCGATAGCACCAAATGCCTCGTTATCATTCTCACAGATAACAACGTCGATGTCATCATAGCTCTTTAAGAAGGACTCCATAACTTCCTGTCCTTTTGCCTGGGTGAACTCACCAGACTGTCTGTCAAGCATCTTCCAGTTGGAGTGCTCTTTCAGCTTGTTGTCCATACCTTCCGTACGACCAACCTGTGCGGATGCACCGATGGTACCCTGAATGGTAACCATGTTGATCTCTTCGTCGCCGCGTCCCTGATCCTCTAAGTATTTAGCCAGCCAGTCGCCGCAGGTCTCGCCTTCTTTTACGAAGTTTCCGCCTACCCATGCCTCATACAGGCTGTCATCAGAAAGCTGCATCTGACGGTCAGAAAGGATAACCGGGATACCAGCCTCTTTTGCTTCTTCAGAACGGTCTCCCAGCCAGTCTCAACAACCGGAGCAACTACGATGTAGTCAACACCCTGCTGGATGAAAGAACGGATTGCCTTAATCTGATTTTCCTGTTTCTGCTGTGCATCGTCAAAAATCAGTTTGTAACCATTTTCCTCAGTAAATGTAGATTTGAAAGATTCGGTGTTGGCTGTTCTCCAGTCAGACTCAGCACCAACCTGTGCATAACCTACGGTAATCAGATCGCCGTCTGCTGCCGCTTCTTTCTCTTCGCCCTCTTCTGCTGCCTCTGTATCAGCCGGAGCTGCTGCCTCCGTCTCTTTCTCAGCCGGATTGCTTGTACAAGCGGTCATGGATAACGCCATTGCTGCTGCTAAAGCTGCGGACACTAATCTTTTTCTCATACTGTTTCCTCCTTATAAGACCCAATATATTTGTTTTTGCGTATTTATTATAACAAAAGTACCCCGCATCATGGATACGGGGCATCTTTGGAAAAAAGGTATATTATTTTTGCGATGTTTGTCGTTTTTCTGTGTTTTTCGGGTATGTCTTTAAAAATTACAATTTTTTTCGAAAAAGTTATGATTTTTTGATTTCCCAAATAAACCTTAAAGCAGGTGCCGATATTCTTTTCAGATTCAACCAGGATCTCAGCCTGATCGCCATAATACATCTGAATCCGCTGTGCCACATTATGTAACCCAAATCCGCCGCTGCCGATCGGGGCAAGTTCCTCTTCCGGCTCCAGTGTCAGCTTGGCGCGCACGGCGGCAAGCTCCGCCTCATCCATGCCAATCCCATCGTCCTCCACCTCAAAGACAAGCCCATTCCGATCCTCATAGCCGCGGAGCACAATGCATCCGCCGCCGCGCTTATTTTTGATGCCGTGGTAGAGGGCATTTTCCACCAGCGGCTGCAGCAGCATTTTCAGCACAATCCGGTGCCGGACGGACGGCTCGATCTCGATCGAATAGTCGAGAATGTCCTCGTACCGGATCTTCTGAATCTTTAAATAGCTCCGGATGTGTGATTCTTCCTCCTCGATCGTGATGAAATCGCGCCCGCCCGATAAAACCGTGCGAAAAAAAGTCGCTTAAATCTGTCGTCATCTCCACGACCTGGCGGTTGTTGCCGCCCTCTGCCATCCATACGATCGAATCAAAGTGTATTATAGAGGAAATGGGGACTGATCTGCTCCTGGTGGAGACGCAGCTCCAGCTCCCGCAGGTTCTTCTGCTCCTGCCTCGTCTTATCAAGCAGCCGCCGGATGCGGTCGCTCATCTGGTTAAACGCCCGTGCCAGCACGTTGATCTCTTCCAGTCCGCCCGTTCTCGCCCTCGCATTCAGGTTCCCGCAGTAGAGCTGTTCTGCCGTCCTCTGTAAGTGCTGCAGCGGTTCCGTGATGGATTTCGTGATCGTGACTGCCAGAAACATACCGACCACCAGCACCACCAGAAGAAGCGCCAGATAGCTCTGCATCTGATCCGCCATCTGCACCTTCAGCTCTTTCTGAAGCTGCTCCATGTTGATCATCTCATAATAGGTATACTGCGTGATGTAATCCTGAATCATCGAGCACAGACCCTGGATGTCATTCTCCCAGATATTGACATTTTTCATCGTAATATCCACCGGCGGCGGCATTTCCAATCATCTTATCCACTGCCCGCTCCAGGGAATCCAGACAGGAGAGGATACCTCTTATCTTGATATCACAGTCCGACCCCCGCTTCCCGCTCGATCGTCGTTCCGAACGCCTGTCTCGCCGATGCAATCAGACTGTGGGGATTCTTGACCACCGTCGCATACTTCGTCTCGCCCTCGACAATATCTCCATTTCGAACTGTTCCGCGTCGATCAGCCCGATCATAACACGGTACATCGATACTCCATATCCGATTTAAACTTTATGTTGTACTCATTCGCCGTCTTGAGATTTGCCAGAATCGCGTCGTAGGAAGCAGAATAGGAGGCGATCATCTTCTGGAATCCGGCGCCATGCCTGTTAATGGAATAGCAATCACGAAGAGGAGAAGGATCAGACGGGCGCGGAGAGAAAGAGGGCGATATGGACGGGCAGCGGATAATGAATCCGCGCCCGGATCCTGATTTTTGTTTACCTCTGCCATCCCTTCTGTTTTTCCAATCTGCCCCTGCTCCACTCCCATATCTTTCCTCCCTTTTTGAACACCTATGTACTTTCAGGAATCTTTCTGTGCTTGATTTTGTGAGATGATTTTTTGTCAGTTGTGCCCCAAATTTCTGAGGCGTACGCGGTGCGTACGTTGATGAAAATTCGGGTGCGGCTGGCGGCGGAAAATGAATCGTTGTATCCCACCTGCTCTCCTATCTCGGAAGTCCGGTAGGAGGTACATTTCAAAAGTTCACATGCCCGTTCCATCCGCACCTGCGTCAGATACTCCACAAAGGACTGCCCCGTCTCCTGCTTGAAAATCGAGCTGAAATAGCTCGGACTGACGCCAATGTGCACGGCAATCCGGTTCAGCGACAGGTCGCTCTGGCTGAAATTTGCCCGGATATATTCCTTTGCATCCCGGAATCACGCTGCCATAACGGTCGTTCGATGCCCGGTCACGCGCCTGCAGGGCAGCCGTAAACGCCTCGATCAGATAGGCTTTCGTCATCTCCACGCTCTCGATCACCTTCGGAACCCGTTTTATGTCAACCACGCTTTCCGGAACCTCCGGCGGCTCCGCTTTCAATTTCTTCAAAAACTCCTGCACACAGTAAAAATATCCATCGTCATATACTGACGCAGCAAGAGCGATTTGTAATTATGTTCACCGATCGCTGCAAAATACTCCTCGACAAACGGACTGCACTCTTCGACTGAGCCGAGCTTTAAAAAATCGTTGATGAGCTTCCGGTCAACACCGCTGTAATCCGTTTTATCCAGAAATTCCGTATATTTTTCGTAGCTGACAAAATACCTCTCCAGAAGCTTTGATTTTCCCGCTCTTCCCGGATCTCGTCCGCCGCCTTTTTCAACGCATCGATGAGTCCCGCCGAGGATACCGGCTTCAGCAGATAATCGCTGATTCCTATCTTGATCGCCTCTTTTGCATATTCAAATTCATTGTAGCCGCTGAGCACGATGATCCGCGTGCGCGAAGCGCCTTTTTTCACCAGACGGCTCAGCTCCAGCCCGTCCATAAACGGCATCTTGATATCCGTTACCAGAATATCCGGCTGTGCCTTCAATATCAGCGGATACGCGTACTCGCCGTCGCCCGCCTCCCCCGCAAATTCAAATCCGTGGCTCGCCCAGTCAATATTATCCCGTATACCGTGCCGGATGATCGCCTCATCCTCTACCAGAAACACCTTTACCATGGTTTTCCCCCTGGACTCCATTTTTTCTCTGTCCTTTTTATCCATTTGCCCGAATACACCCGTTTTTCATTTCCGTCCAGACGCCATTTTGCCGGCTGAAAATATTCACACCTTACTTCTTCTCACTCACTTCATACAAATCACTCCGCCGGTTTTCCAGCGACGGAATCTGCTTCCGTATCTTATCCAGATAATCTAAATCAATCTCCGCATAGGTGATCCCCGGTGCATCCTTTGACCGTGCAATCACCGTTCCCCACGGATCTGCCACCAGGCTGTTGCCGTATGCTGCATACGCCGGTTTCTGTCCAATCTGTCCCGGTGCCACGATGTAACAGCCGTTCTCGATCGCCCGCGCCCGCAGAAGAACCTCCCAGTGATCCTTTCCCGTCGGCATCGTAAAGCTCGCTGGAACAAAGATAACCTGCGCCCCGCGAAGCGCCATGAGCCGGTAAATCTCCGGAAAACGCACATCATAGCAGATCGACATTCCAAAAATGCCCAGCTCCGTCTCCACCGTCACAATCGAATCGCCCGGTTTGACCCGGTCCGACTCCCGGTACGGCGTGCCGTCCGCCAGCGTGATGTCAAACATATGCAGTTTGCTGTATGTCGCCAGAATCTTCCCCTCCGGCGAAATCAGCACACTCGTATTTGCCGATCGTTTTCCCCGGAAGTGCCTGCGTGATACTGCCCCCGTGAATATAGACGCCGTGTTCCTTCGCTTTCGCGCAGAGGCGCTCGGTCGTGTACCCTGGAATTTCCTCGCGTCCGCCGCCTTCACCGATATTTTTGCCGATCAGATTCATCACCTCCGGGAAACAGATAAGCTTCGCCCCTTTTGCCGCCGCCTCGTCAATCCAGGCGCATGCCGTCTCCAGATTCTTTCCTTTATCATTCTGTGTATCCATCTGCATCAATGCCACTGTATATCTGCGTATCATAAATACCCCTGTATCCTGTCTATAAGCGCTTTTCTCTCCACAATTACCTATATTTTATTATAGCATCTCTTTTTCCACACGGGTCAACCAATGCAAATGCAAGGCTGTTACTGTAACAATTTGCCGTGGCTTCGCATTTCAATACGGCAAATTCCTGCTGCCACCACGTTTTCTTACGGCACTTTCGGTTCCAAAAGTGCCTACCCGTACAGTAACCCGGCTTTTCACTTCCGCATATTATAAAGTAAGAATGTTTCAAGGAGCGTAACTGTCCCACTGATACACAGTTACCCAGGTATTTGCTTATGCCGCCCATTCTGGAAGTTTCCGGGCTTTCCTACCCTACCACACGATATCCGGGGAGACGAAAGCCCTTTCTGATATATCATTTCAGGTAGAAACCGGCGAATTTATCGCCATTGTCGGACCGTCCGGCTGTGGAAAATCCACGCTGCTCTCCTTAATCAGCGGGCTCCTGCCGCCGGAAGAAGGTTCCATTCTTATAAATGGGGTTCCGCTCTCGAAAAGCCAGTGCCGCATCGGTTATATGCTGCAAAGCGACCAACTTTTCGAGTGGAGGACGATCATCCAGAATGCTGCCCTCGGGCTGGAAATTCAGAAAAAATGGATCATGCCGCGGAAGACCGCCTCCACCGGCTCTTAAAAATCTACGGACTGGAGCAATTTGAGCATTCCCGCCCCTCCGAACTATCCGGTGGAATGCGCCAGCGCGCCGCCCTGATCCGGACACTGGCGCTGGAACCGGAGCTTCTGCTTCTCGACGAACCATTTTCGGCGCTCGATTATCAGACACGCTTAACCGTCTGCGACGATATCAGCACCATCATCCGGGAGCGCCGCAAAACAGCGATTCTGATCACCCACGACCTCTCCGAAGCCGTGAGTGCCGCCGACCGCATCCTAGTTCTGACTAAACGCCCCGGAACCATCTGCCGCATCCTGCCGGTTACCTTCCCGTTGTCCGCTAACCGACCGCTGGAACGCCGGAATGATCCGGCTTTTTTTCTCTTTATTTCAATGAAATATGGAAGACACTGCAAGGGGAGGGAAAAAGTATGAAATGTAAGAAAGAATCCACCGCCCAGAAAGCCTACCTCCGCCGCCAGCTCCATCGGCGCCGTCTGGTTCTCTTCTGCCGGATTTTCTTATTCGTTTTCTTTTTTAATATGCTGGGAAATGAGCGCCCGACTGGGGCTCATCGACGCGTTTATTTTTAGTTCCCCGTCACGCACCGTGCGCTGTTTCCTGCGGATGATGCAGGACAAAAGCATCCTCATCCACACCGGCGTGACGCTCTATGAAACGCTGATCAGCTTTACACTGGTCATCCTCTGCGGGCTGCTCGGCGCGGTTCTCCTCTGGTCGAGCCGGAATCTTTCAGAGATTCTGGAGCCGTATCTCGTCATGCTCAACAGTCTGCCGAAATCCGCCTCGCCCCGATTCTCATTGTCTGGCTTGGGAGCAACATCCGCACGATCATCGTTGCCTCCATCTCGGTCGCTGTCTTCGGCTCGATCCTGACACTCCACAACGGATTTTCCTCGATGGATCCCGACCAGATCAAATTAATCCGGTCCCTCGGAGGAAACCGGATTCATATTTTAACCAAAGTCCTACTGCCAGGCTCAATCCCGCTGATTCTCGCCAACATGAAGGTCAACATCGGTCTCTGCCTGGTTGGCGTCATCATCGGTGAATTTCTCGCTGCCAAACAGGGACTCGGATATCTGATCATCTACGGCTCACAGGTATTCCAGATGGATATGGTTGTGATGAGTATTATTCTTTTATGTATTATGTCTGCGGCGCTATATCAAGGAGTAGGAATACTGGGAAAATTTTTACAGCAGCAATATCACCAGCATTAAAAATCTGTCCACTGCTTCACGTTTGCTGTTCTTAAGCGCCTGCATTTTTCCGCATCCTGTTCCCGCCGAAGCCTGTTTCCTGCCGCTTTTCTTTCCTGCATCTTGTAGAAAACTTGCAGGGAACAGACTTTACAGCTTCTGCTCCTTCTCCAGCTTCTCTGCTTCTTCCATCTCCTCTGCCGCCTCGACTGCCGTCTCCTCCGGAGTCTCGCTTTCAAGCGGAGCCGTACCGACCGCGATAAAGGTTCTCGCAGCCGCCAATGGCAGAAAGCCTACATAGGCGCTGTAGATGCCGAACTGACCGACCGCCCACGCTCCGAGTACCACGCCCAGGGAAAAAGCTGATGACCGTATAGGTATAAAGAATTGCTTTTCTCTTAAATTCCTTATCCTTTGTCAGACCGTACTGCAGCCAGCCAAGCACTGACTGTTTGAAGTTGTTCGTCATAAAGATCGTCGCGCTGTTAAATCCGTCGGCACCGGAATAGACGCCCCACTGAAATGCAGATGCAAAAGAAAATCGGATAAATTCCGACCAGCGCCGGTTCAAGCGGCAGCATCGACGCCAGTGCCAGCGCAACCGCATCCACCCAGAGGGCAAGTTTCCGCATGTTTATCTTCGTAAAGTTCGTGAGCAGATATGCGGATGCCACGCCCAGTCCAAACAGCACCAGCGCAGCCAGACGCAGAAGGACGTTAAACCATTCCATCGATACCAGTTCCACTCCCATCTCCATCAGGTTGCCTGTCTGAGCAGAGCCAAAGTTTCCGGCATGAAGCAAAATCGCATAGGCTCCGAGAAATCCCCCGACCAGGGATATATTCCAATGAAGGATCGCATCTAGGCGATCCCGAATCACTTTCTGTACCATACCATTACCGCCTTTCGCGGTTGATTTATCGCGCGGCGGCTGGATCGTCAATGACAATTTACAAAAATTACCATTTCTATCATAGACATTATCTATATAATGGCAAAAAAACAGCCCCTGCCACACGACAGGGACTGCCTTTTTATATTAGACTCTAGGAGTTAAACTCTATAGCTAATAATATGTAACGATTCACATCCGATTATTTATCTTCTGCGATACGTTTTTTTGTTGATGTCTTTCCACATCTCAACGTCTACACCCTTCCAGCAAAGCTTATCCGGGTTGTAGTACGGGTCTTTCTTTGCTTTCATCTGCTCTTCGTAGTCTTTGTACAGTGCAAATACCTTCGGAGACAGAAGCAGTACAACTAACATATTGATCCATGTAGATCCACCAAGTGCAAGGTCAGAAAGGTTCCAAGCCAGACCGGAATCGATATTGCCCCAGATGAAGATAAGGATAGGCATAACAATCTGCATAATTCTGATAACCACTTTACGGGTAGCTGCTTTATCATCGCCCTGGAACAGGTAAAGAACCGAAGTCTCGCCCTCGTAATAGTAGCTGATTAAGCAGGTAAAGGAGAACAGAGCCAGCATGATAGCAACGAACAGCGGAGCAATACTATAACGGTGCTGCAAGCATTCTGAACGAAAATAACGCCATATGTTCCATCTGCTGCTAACTGAGCCATCTGATCGTGCATTGCACCAGTACCACCAACGTAACCAAACTGTGTATTGTAGCATCCGCTTAAGAGCATCATCAGACCAGAAGCGGTACACACGATAACGGTATCAGCCAAACACCAGCTGCATTTGCCATCCCCTGTTTAATCGGGTGGCTGGTCTCTGCTGCTGCTGCGGTCGGCATGGACTCACCCATACCAGATGCAGATGAGAATGTGCCTCGTTTAACACCCTGCTGGATAGCGATACCAACGCCGCCGCCCAGAAGAGCTTCTTTGGAACCAAATGCACATTTATACAACCTGACGATAACGCTCGGAATCTGACCTGCGTTTGCGATTAAAGATAACAACTGTTGCAATCAGGTAAACACCTACCATCGGCGGAACCAGCATAGATGCTACAGAACTGATTCGTTTAACACCACCCATAACTACAACTGCCATAGCCAGTGCGATAACCAGAGCCGAAATCCACATCGGAATACCTAAAGCGTTCTTAAATCCATCGCAGATTGTAAAGGTAGCTGCTGCCGGCATGAATAATACAACGCCCAGTCCGAAGAATGCTGCATAGAAGGTACCATAAGCTTTCCAGCCAAGACCTCTCTCAGCACAGTAAGCGCCGCCGCTTCGATACTGACCATCGATACGGTTCTTATAAAGTACGGATAATGTACACTCAGTAAAGCAAACAGCAGAGTTTGTCATACCAGCGATGATCATCCAGAAGAGTGCGCCAGGTCCGCCCATGTAAAGAGCTACGGCTACACCGGCTACGTTACCGGTACCAACACGCATCGCCATGGTTGTACAGAAGGAAGCGAATGAAGAAATACCGGATTCAGACTCCGACTTGTCAATGATTCGGCTCCACATATCTTTAAAATGAACAAACTGGAAAAAGCCGAGACGGATTGTGAAGTATAAACCACTACCAACAATCAGAACTAACATTCCAACGCCCCAAATGGGTCCGTTCAACATACCGACAATGTTGTTAATTGCTTCCATATAAAGTTCCCCTTTATTTGATGTAGTGCCCGCGCTGGCTAAGCAAGTTTTTCAATATCGCTCAAAAACTTCTTGCTTTTGAAAAATTATATCACTAAAGTGAAATTTGTTCAACAAAATTATTTGAATTTATTATGCAGGGATTTTCATGAGGCAACACGAGATCATGAATCCATCTGTGTTTTTCATGAAATAAATTGCACTTTTTCGAGCGTCAATTAGTATAAATGCACAAGATATCATGATATTTTGTCTACAACTGCGCCATTTTCCGTTAGACTCCCGTTCAGAATTTTGTCCATTTTCTTTCGGAGTTTCATGAATTTTGTTTACCATTTGTTTATTTTTTTAAACTTTTTGTGTGTTTCATTTAGATGAATTTTTTATGTTGTATTTGAGATCGTAGGCATATTTCTATCTTTTTTCTCCCATTTCTTTCACGAATATGATATACTAGGGACACTTGGCAGAGCCATCGGAATGAATGTCCGCCGCACACGCACCCATGTAATCCGCCCGGATATTCCGTATGAATCAGATTTGTATTCTACGTAATTCTTACAAATTTTCTCATCCTCCTTTGGTATCTGTCAGCTCTGTACATTTTATGAATCAGACCGAACGCTTATTACGAAAATGGAGGGAGTATTTTTGGATCTCAAAGATATGCGGCTTTTTTTAGCCATTGCAGAAGAAAATAACCTGACGTGCCGCCCAGAAAACGGTTACACGCAGTCGGCGGCAAGCCATATGCTGCGAAATATTGAAACAGAACTCGGGTTTTCCTGTTTTCGCGTTCCCAGAGAGGACTTGCCCTGACGCGGAACGGCGAGGCACTGCTTTCCCCGATCCGGCGGACGCTGGCGGCGGCGGAATATTTTGATCAGACAGCTGCCTCCATCCGGGGTGTCCAGACCGGGCACATCCGGATCGGCGCTACTTAAGCGCTTCCGTCCAATCGGCTGCCGCCCGCCCTCAAAAAGTTTCTACCGATTACCCGGATATGACCGTTGAAGTGCTGGAGGGTGTTCACAGGAGATTGAAGGATGGCTAGAAAAATGGCTCCATCGATTTCGGCATCGTCGGTCCCCACCCGGACGGAAAGATGGACTGGCTGGCTTCCCTTGAAAAAGAACCTACCTGGCTGTCTGCGCGAACGATTCCCCTTATGCTGAATATGAGCGCTTTGACTTAAAGGATCTCCCCAAGGTTTCTTATATAGAAGAAAAAGGTGAAAACTGACCTGCTGCGCCAGTTCCAGCAGCTCGGTATCGCACCGCCCAAGCCAGTCGTTTACCTCGCAAAACACCTACTCCATGCTCGCGATGGTCAGCCACAACCTGGGGCGTCTGCATCCTGCCGGAGCTGGTTGTCCGTGATATTTCTAAAAATGTTGTCCGGCTGCCGCTCAATCCGCCGATGGAGCGCGTGCTCGGTGTCCGATTCCGTCAGCAAAAAAAGCGTCCCCAGCTGCCAGCCTGCTGATCGCGCAGCTGCAGCGGACGGTGTTTGAGTTAGAAGGGCCACTTTATAGTCAGATGCTTTTTAGAAACTTAAGATGAAAGTTTTGGGAAAAGAGGAGTCATTCGAATATGAATTTTCAATCAATGGAATATTTTGCCGCGGTTGCGAAAAACCGCAGCTTCACTAGGGCCGCCGATGCGCTGCATATTACCCAGCAGACATTAAGCGCCCATATCGCCGGAATCGAGCGGAGCTTGATGTCCGCTCTAATCCGTCACATCCCACTGGAGCTTACCTATGCGGGGAGGTATTTCTGCGCTATGCAACGGAATTTAATACAAAATATGACTGTATGCTTCACGAATTTGGCGATATTTTAAATAACCAGACAGGAAAACTGCGGATCGGCATCGCATTCACGCGCGGACACGCCATCATGCCGGAGCTGATCGCCGCCTTTCAAAAGGAATATCCCGGCGTGGATGTGGAACTCGTCGAATCTTCCAACGATGTGCTGCAAAAATACCTGCTGGACGGCACAATTGATCTGGCGATCTCCAATTTTTCAGTTCGCATTCCCGGCATCATTCTGCGGGATTTCTATGAGGAAGAGATGGTTCTCATCGTCTCCACTGCCCTGCTGCAGAACATTTACGGCAAACAGACCGAAGCCATTATCCAGGAAGTCAGCCGCCATCACCGCTACTCCCTTCTGGCTCCATGTCCGTTTCTCCTAAACCGTGAACATGATCTAGTCGGACGCATCGGGCGGAATATCCTCGCGACAGACAACTTCGTCCCCTCGGTTCATGCCTGCTCTGACAACATCGCTACCCCTTTGCCCTCTGCGCGATGGGAAAAGGTGCCTGCATCAGCCCAAAAAACCTCGCATTTTCTATTCTCAGCAAGGAACAGCTGGATACACTCCATGTCTTTACGCTCGGGAAGAAGCGCGGTACCCGATCAAATTTGCGTGGCTGGAACAGAGCTATGAGTGGAATATGATTTCACGGTTTATTGAATCGTCGCTGAAATGCACTCAGTGACATACTCCCTCCACTTAGCTAACGCTTGAAGTGAGGGCTTCTCGTTCGATTGCCCTATTGGGCAAAAGCATAGGGAGCTATCCCCGTGTGTCCCACGGTTCTGTTATTATAAGCGGAACTGTTTCGTATCTACGCAGTCCCAAACAAAATCTATGTTTTTTTGGGGAAAATCAGGAGATTTTTCTTTCTGCATCAAGTTCAACTCCCAATATTCTCAACGCCTTCTCTGCAAATATTGATAGCTGCATTCTCATCACGGTTCATCTGATTTCCGCAGGTGCAACTATACATACGGTCTTCCAGTTTCAGCTCTTTTTTGAGTTTTCCGCAGCAGCTACAGATTTTTGAACTGGGATACCACTTATCAATACGAACCAGTTTCTTACCGGCACGTGCTAATTTGTAGGAAAGAAAATCAGTAAAACATTCCCCATCCATTATCATGAACACTCTTTCCAAAACCTTGAATCCTGGCTCATTTCTTTCATGTTCAAAGATTCTATGCACACAAGATCGTAAAATTGGTTATCTTTCTGGATTCCTTGTGCAGATAATCTTTCCGCTGACGTGCAATATGAGCATGGAGTCTGGCTATTTTCTTTTTCTGCTTCATGTAACGGCTGCTCCCCTTTTTCACAATGACTCAGCCTGCGCTGCTCCCTTGCAAGTTTTTTCCTGGGATTTTCGGAAAAAGTGAGGATAGTCTGCATGAGCTCCAGTGGAATCTACATACAATTCATTCATGGAAAAATCAAGCCCGATTGCGGTTTTTACTGGCCTGATTTTATGTTCCGGTTTTTCTGCCGCATACAGTAATGATACATAATATTTGTCATCTGCTTCCTGGATGACGGTGACCCCCTTCAATGTATAACGATCATCGATACTCCGATGCTGTTTTATGCGGATCCAACCTGCTTTCGGAAGTTTTAGTTTACCATTCTGCAAAAAGTAATATTTCCATTTACGCAGTTTGTCGTATAACTTATTACCGGATTCTTTTTTTTGACTTGAACTTCCGAAAACCAACCGAAGAATCTCGAAAGAAGTTCTTGTAGGGCGTCTGCAGATGGAGCTGTGCATTGCATAATGCCAGGCTGTCTACCTCTTTCAGCCACGGAAACTCTGCCTTATACTTTGCAGGAGTAACCTTTAATACTTTTCCGGTTTTCTCATAATATTCGATCTTTTCTGCCAGCATCCGGTTATACACGAAACGTACACAACCAAATGTCCTTAGCAAATAGTTCTTTTGAGATTTATTCGGGTAGATCCGAAAACGGTACACGATGTTCACTCTTATTTTCTCCCTGTGTTTCTATGTACTGGCGGATAACCTCAATGGGTGCACCTCCAGCACTTAACAGACAAAAACTCTGGCTCCAGAACATTTCTTTCCAAAGCTTCTGCCGAAGCTCCGGATACTCTTTTTTAATCAATCGGCTGCTTGCACTTTTTATACGCATTGATAAATTTGCTAAGTTCCGATTTCGGATGGGCCGGAAGATGATATGAACATGATCCCGATCATGATTCCATTCCTCTAATGTAACATGATACTTCGGACGATATATTCAAAAATCTCTCGGGCACGCTCAGAAACAGGATCCGTCAGTACCTTTTTTCGATATTTTATAACCAGAATCAAATGATAATAGAGCAGAAACACTGAATGTGCATTACTATCTAATTTTCTCATAAAATCAGCCTTTCCTTTTACTTTCGACTGATTATATTATAACATAGGAACGCTTGTTTGTCTATGTCTTTTCAGAACATTTGTTCTTCATATTTGTTTTCATTTATGTGCACAGATATGCGCAGTTTTAATATGCCAGATATTGCATGATTTTCCCAAAAGGCAATTCATCTCACCACCTAGAGAGGATGGGAGAATTCTTGCAAAGTGTTGTTAAAAAACAGGGGAGACAGCCACACACACCGCTGTCTCCCCTGTTTATTCCCAAATGGTCCCTGTGCGCCTCGGCGCACGCCTCTTATTCATCTACCAATGTAATCTGTACCCGTTTCCCCATCGCCGCTGCGATCTTTCCATAAAATCCAGCGACGGATTGTAGCTGCCCTCTCGAAGCGGGTGATATTCGGCTGGAAATCCCGCCTTTCTGCCAAGCTCCGTCTGTGTCATGCCGTTTAACTTTACGATTCTGCTTAAATCCTCGATCGTCGCCTCCCGCGCCTCCTGCTGCCAGCGCTCCATCCACTGTCTGTATTCCGCATCCGTCTGAAACGTCTCCGGAATCCTGTTTGCGTTTTTCATTGTGCTACCTTCTCCTTTTCGAATCTGCTCTGCCGCGGCGCCACCCTCCCAAAGCCCGCCGCTGCCGTCCTCTATAGAATACCATCTTTCCACCCTATAAATCAAGGTATTTCCCTGTAACGATTCACCTACAGTTACTTACACATACGTGCCAGCGCCCTACACTAAAACATACGATTCGCGCGCTCTGCCACTTGAAAGCAATGCCTCTCTTCTGGTATAATAGATGGACTTATGCAAACATCTGCCTGACCGCTTCCAATCGGCGGACTCTCTAGATATTTGCGGCAAATCTTATATAATGTTTGAGGAGTTACAATTTCATGGAAAAAAGAGAATCTTTCAACAGTAAGTGGGGCTTCATCCTCGCCTGTATCGGCTCGGCAGTCGGTATGGGAAATCTCTGGATGTTTCCCACCCGCGTCTCCCTGTACGGCGGTGGCTCGTTCCTGATCCCGTACTTTATCTTCGTCGCCCTAATCGGCTCCACGGGTGTCATCGGGAAATGTGCCTGGGACGCGGCACCCGCTCCGGTCCAATCGACGCGTTCGGCGCTGCCTGCGAGACACGCGGCAGGCGCAAACTGGGTGACGCGCTCGGTTTCATCCGGCAGCCGGTTCCCTCGCGATGGCGATCGGCTATACCGTCGTCATGGGCTGGATCTAAAATATGCCATCGGAGCCTTTACCGGTGCCACGCTTTCCCCGGCCGACACAGACGGTTTTGCCTCTGCTTTCGGCTCGATGGCGTCCGCATTTGAAACAATGGCTGGCAGCTTGCCGCCCTCTTCTTCTGCATTCTGATTCTGATGTTCGGCGTCGGAAGCGGAATCGAGAACGCCAACAAGCTGATGATGCCGGTATTCTTCATCCTGTTTGTTTTTTAGGCATCTACGTGGCATTCCAGCCGGGTGCGATGCAGGGTTACCGCTACATTTTCCTCATCGATCCTGAGGATCCTCGCAGACCCAAAAACATGGATTTTCGCACTGGGGCAGGCATTTTTCTCCTGTCCGTCGCCGGAAATGGAACCTTAATCTATGGTTCCTACCTCTCCGATGAGGAAAACATCCCGGCATCCGCCGCGCGGGTTGCCCTGTTTGATACGATCGCCGCGATTCTCGCCGCCCTCGTCATCATCCCGGCAATGGCAACCACCGGCGCAAAACTTTGATCAGGGTGGTCCGGGACTTCTCTTCATCTACCTCCCGAACCTCATCCGCTCAATGCCGGGCGGTACGTTGATCGCGATTATTTTTCTTCGTAGCCGTTCTCTTCGCCGGGATGACCTCCCTGCTCAATCTCTACGAAGCACCGATCGCCACCGTCCAGGAAAAACTCCACCTCGGCCGCGTCCTGCCTGCGCAGTTATCGGTATCATCGGAGCTGCCGTCTCCCTGTTAATCCAGGGCATCGTCTCCGACTGGATGGACGTTCTCTCCATCTACATCTGCCCCCTCGGTGCCGGACTCGCCGGAATCATGTTCTTCTGGGTATTCGGAAAGACTATGCAGAAACGCAGGTCAACAAAGGTCGCGAAAAGAAATTTTCAAAATGGTTTTGTACCGGTGTGCCGCTATATTTATATTCCGGTATGTGTGCTGGTATTAATATTAGGCATCGCATTGGGCGGTATTGATGATATGAAAAGAATGTGCCTTGGATGAGCGTTTTTTATTTTAGGACGATATAAAAAAAATGATTGACAAATCTCATTTACGCGCTATAATAAGAACTATCATTTAAAACCCACAAAACAAGTAGGAAATATATTTTTATAATCGTTTATGAATTTTAAG
>VOFG01004751.1_pt1 | contig 29393 bp, 34 predicted proteins | sample 5384171 | NCBI WGS metagenome assembly VOFG01 (sample SAMN12384726, study PRJNA508395) | human gut metagenome | isolation source: healthy gut F | host: Homo sapiens
TCTGGTGCTTGTCAAAGTTTCGTTGTTTAATTTACAAGGTGCACGCTCCATTCGCGGAACAGATGTTATCTTAGCACGCGGGTAGGCGTTTGTCAACAGTTAATTTTACTTTTTTCGACATTTTTCTTTTCAGGCTCTTTACAAGCATTCCAAAAAGTCAGTGTTGCCAACGGTTTGCGGGCATTCTGTCAAGAACAGAATGCCCGCATTTTTCCGTATTCATTCATTTACGCTGCATTTCGGCCGATCAAGGCGTCATAGCGCATCAGCAAAAGCGCGACCTGCGCGCGGCTGATGGCCTGCGTCGGATACCAGACGCACTCTTTTTCAGTGATGAGCCCGTTGTTCCACGCCCAGGTCACGGCATCCCTGCCGCTCTCCGATACTTTGGGCGCATAGGGGTAGTCGTCGAGCGTACCGCTGACTGTGGGCTCACCCGCAAGACGGTAGAGCACGATGATCGCCTGCTCGCAGGATAAAAAGCCGCTGGGGTCAAACGCCCCGCCGTTGCCGCCCATGAGTCCCTTGCCGACCATCCACTTGACATATTCATAATACCACTCGTCGCCCGTGAGGTCGCTGAACTCTGCCTCCTCCGCCGTCGGCGTACCGCCGGCAAAGCGGTACATGATGACAGCGAACTGCGATCTCTCCACGCCATATTCCGGCTGGAAGAGATGCTGCGTGTCGTCGCCGCTCATCACGCCGGTGGAGACAACATAGTTGACCGCGTCGGCGTACCACGCGTCGGGTGCGACATCGGTATAGGTGTAAGTCGTCTGCAGGCCGTCCGCTGTGACGGTGATGCCGACACCGCCGCTTTCATTGGCGGTCATCGTGCCAAGCTCCGTGCGCACGTCGTTTCCGGTCGTGTTCGTATTGTCGAACGTGTCCGTCTGTGTGTTCTGCGGCTCATTCTGCTTGTCATCCTGCGATGTATCTTTGTTCCCGCAGCCCCGCACCACCAGTATAACAATGAGCACCAGCACGGTGAGAATGGGGATGAGCAATTTCTTCTGCATGGTATCCTCCTGTTCTGACGAACATTTTGATTCTGTAAAACATATTATTATATGTTAGCATACCATCGGAAGCGTTGCAAGGCTTTTCCCCATTGTTCACAAAACGTGCACATTCTATCGCGCTCACCTCTTCCTGCCCACGGCATAGAATGAAGCGCAGGAGTTTTCCTGCCCCGAGCTTAAAAGGAGGGTATTTTCGATGAATCGTTTTCAGAATTCGTGCGGCTGTGCAGACCGCTGCCCGCCGCCCTGCCCCGCGCCGTTTCCTCCGCCGCCGTTCCCGCCTCAGTATGTGCTGGGCCCGACGGGGCCGCAGGGCGTGCAGGGCATTCAGGGTGTTCCCGGCCCGATCGGGCCGACGGGGCCGCAGGGTGTACAGGGTCTTCAAGGCGTCCCCGGTGCGCCGGGCGCCATTGGGCCTACCGGACCTCAAGGTCAGACGGGTGCCACAGGCGCCGCAGGCCCGCAGGGACCGCAGGGCATTCAAGGCGTAGCCGGAGCCGCCGGCGCGGTTGGCGCAACCGGACCGACAGGCCCTTTTACTGTAACCTTCGTCGACAAACCAATGATAAATGCTTTTGACCACTTCCGCCGCGCATTCATCTATCAGCAATCTGCTTTTATCATCAGGATCTTTTACATAGCCATAAGGTGCAAATGGTCCTATAAACTCGCCGTTTTCCCGCTTCACCTTAAACGTTCTACGAACATCCTCAGAAGTAGTTGCAGCAAACTGTTCATTGAACATTCCTCTAATCGGCACTTCAAGCTCAGTTGCCGAACGTGGAGCAGCATACGTATCAATAAATGGGGTCCCAGTGCAAATAAACCTCGTCCCGTTAAGCGGAACAAACTCATCTAAAAATTTCTGTTGATCAGCCAGGTTGCGAAAGGCTCGCACAAGAGACTTGACTATCATGCAGTTCACTTCCTTGCGGACAATACAATTCTCGAGTCGTTTGAATTCCGGTCGATCTGTATCTGTCCCTGTCAGGCCGTCATCTGCGAATATGCCAATAATTTCATATGTCCCAGGCCCAAAATACTTATTTACAAAATCGCGGAGTATTTTCTCCTGATTGATGACACTCTCACTCTCATTTTCATTTTCGTCCTCTCTGGATAGTCGAATATATAATCCGATTCTCAAAAGATTTCTATAGCGCTGCGCGCTATCACGCCTTTTCGTATGCGTGGCATAATGCCTCCTTCCCCTCTACGATTACAGCTTCACTTTACCATTTTTATTTTGTAACCGCAAATTTCAGCAAGAGATAATATGCGCACGAGCTATTTAAGACTCGAAAAGTAAGAACGCAGCAATTCTTTCAAAGTTCTTTCCTCCGCGACAAACCGCACTCTCACAGGCGTATCGCCACAGCGAAAGCAGTACGGATTGATAACTTGGTCGAAGTAGATACGCGCCTTCACCGTAGCTTCGGCAAAGAGTCGTCAATATGAATATCGCAGATGTTGACCAAATCACTGCGATCCACCTGCGTAATATCATCATTTCTCATTTGCTGAAGCTGGGATTTATTCAAGATTTTTCACCCTCCTTATTTTTGGCATCATAGGATTATATGCGCTTCAGCGTGTGTGATATGAAAAGTACGATAACCGGATGGCCGCTGGCAGCAGCCCACGGGAGTCTCACCCCGGCCCATGCTGATGGGTGCGCCGCGCAATGCTTTGAGGGCGTTCAACGCGGGAGTATCGTTAGCTGAACGGAGGTCATGGCCATCTGTGATGCCACACACAGATGCAAACTGGCTGAATCGCTCGCCCAAATCCTCCTTTCCGTGCGGATCATGGCGCGCCATTTGCTGGGCTTTGCTCCGTCCAGGTTCGTTATCCGGTTCTATGCTGTTTTCAAGGTACATAATAGGCTGTCCTATATATCAGCCGAGAAAGTCTCTTATTGAACCATAGGGGCCTTTCTCCGCAGATATATAGTGGGAGAGGTAGAGAATCCCACCTCCCCTCACAAAGCCAAAAGTTTTACTTGCGAAGATATGCAGACAACATATCAATAAATTGAGTATTGGTTGGCGGCTGTGACAGCGGACTGCCAGCAATTCGGTCTAACAGTCCGTGGTCAGGTTGGCGCCAACAAGCCTGAACCAGCGTCCGCAGATTGCGTTCTACGCAGTTACTCGTTGTTCCAAAGTGCTGTGCAGTTTGTTTGTAAAGTCGCTTCGTGATAAGTAAAACATGATCTGGTTTTTGTTTAACCTGTTCCAACATATAGACAGCATAATAAAAGCCAGACAGTTTTCCTGAAAGCGCCCAATAAACGCAGCAAACGGTCTGCATCCAGTGGTGCATTCACGTCCCGTTCCGAAACATAACATACTAAAGGCACAATATATCCCTCCTCGATATGTAAATTGAACACAAACTGTTTTCTACAGGCATACCTCGTGGCCAGTAAAAGTTTTTCAGTTTTTATAACCGATTAAATCCAATCAGGCCATGAAGAGATTTGGTTGGCTTTAGCCAGCTTTCCACCAAAAAAGATTAGTTATCAAGGATTTCGGCAAGTAATCAAAGTTGTGTTATCCTGCATATCCATTCTCTTCCTCCGTGAGTAAATCATACACGATTTTTGATGGTTTGTGTCACATAATCGTTCTACAATGCCAGACACAGACTCGCCGATTAGTGCGATGTATTGTCGGTTTTGCAACTTTTTAGCAAAAGTAAAAAGCCGCAAGGAGGCTCGTTTGCAGAGTCCCTCGCGGTTTTAAATGATTTACTACATCCCCTTGATCTCGCAGTTTTGCTTTAACTCTCGCCTATTATATCAGCGAAAGACCAGACAGCTTTCCCGACACACCCAAAAGGCGTAGTAAGCGTTCCGCATCAAAGGGTATTTATATCTCGCTCTGAAACATAGCATACTAAAAGGCATTGACACCCCTCCTCTATATGTGAGATAGCAAATCACTCTGATCAGCATCTGTGGAGGGCCCCGTGACTGATATAGGGTTGTATCACAACAATTTTTTCTTTTTGTGTCACAGAATTTTTATATAGTCGGAAAACAGGACATTTCTTATCCTCGAGTTCTTTTCAGCAGAATTGGCCCGAGTGGCGAGTTCGAACTCGCTGATGGGCTAAACGGGATATGATGCCCTTTATTTTCGTGCTGAGATGCGCGTCTTTCAAGGGATCACGTGTCAATTTACGTTTCTTAATGTTACCGCCTGACGCAGTCTAAAGGGAAAACTTAAGCACAAATTTACGATGGTTACGAAGCAATGATACCTATCCCGTCTCGCGTTCTCGTAAACCTTATAAGTCACTAAAGCTCTTTTCTTCGCCGCCTCCAGATATCGAAGCCAATATCAAAACAACATCACAGGCTTGTATCCTTGCCAACATAACCACTATCAAACAAGTATCGTTTTACATCAGATCTCCTCGACGTTCAGCACTCCATCCGTTGTGCAAACATCGGAAATAAGCGTCCCGGCACTGCAATGGCGGTTCAAGCGCAAGGTAAAGAGTGCACAGGCGGCATTATTCTTCCTACTATCCGGTTGACGGGTAATTTCCATATTGGAAACCTTGATCAACTTGTCCCGGTAGAGCTTCAGTACACGGTCGAGTGCAGAACGATCCTTGTACTCAACAAACAAATTGATCTCCGGTGCCGTTGCCATGATATGATATTCAATCTTGGAAAACAGCAGTTCCGCCAACAGGATCAGTCCGGCAGTCAAAAGCCCCCCCTCGTAAAAACCCGCGCCGATGGCAAGCCCCACGATTGCAATTGTCCACAGCCCCGCCGCTGTCGTCAGTCCCTTGACGCGCTGGCGACGCGTGACAATGATCGTTCCCGCGCCGATAAAACCCATACCGGCAACAACCCCGGCCCCCAAGCGTGCAGCATCAAGGTAGTACCGCATATACACTAACCAAAACTCACTTGTCAGTGTGGTCATAGCTGCGCCAAGGCAGATCAGGATATGGGTTCGAAACCCCGCGCTGCGGCGCTTGAACTCGCGCTCCATGCCGACGATGCCACCGCACAACGTGCTTAAAATCAGGCGAAATGCAACAGAGGCAAGCGTAATATTCCGCAATCCATCAAAAACAGGCAGCATTTTGATTTGCCCTCCTTATATCTCTTCGATCATGATAACACCTGTGATCTCAGACAGCGCCGCCAATACCTGCGGGTGCTGTTGGTGATGCTCAGTCGGACGCTGAGCACCGCACTGGGATAGCGATGGTGCTCTTCCCTCCTCGATCGATCTCCACACCGTAGATTTGAATATTCTGTGTCTTGACAGCGCCAAGCAATACGCCAATCTCGTCGAGCGATTTCAGTTCCACATAAATGTTCATATTTCTGGCATTTTCCAGCAAATACACTTCAAGTACCGGCAGGAAATGAATGCACAGGAACATCAGCACAAATGCAATGACAACACACTCATAAAATCCCGCACCGATGGCAATCCCCATACAGGCAGATGCCCACAGGCCGGCCGCTGTTGTTAATCCCTTGACCTCCTGCCGTCCGGTGACAATAATCGTGCCAGCAGCAAGAAAACCGATACCACTGTAAACCTGTGCGCCAAATCGGCTCACATCAATCTGCCTGCTGGTCGTTTCTGCAAACCCCAGCCAATCCGTATCAAGCCGAACGTACAAATACTGGCTCAGAATGCTGGTCAACGTTGCTCCAAGGCAAACGAGCATATAGGTGCGAAAGCCTGCCGCTCGATGTTTGCGCCCGCGCTCAAGGCCGATCATTCCACCAAATATCATCGCCAGCAGCAGCCTCAGCAGCACAGAGGAAAAGTTCAATTCTCGAAAATAGTCCAGACTGCTTATCAATTCATTATTCTCCTTTGAATTCCAATTGTTTTAGGCGTATCTTTCTCTCAGGGATCATCTGGTTCTTCGCCCTCATACAGCCATAAGAAAATCCGTCCGGTGCATATGCCCCCGGACGGAAAACGCCTTATCTCATAGGATGCGCATCGGAATAGGCTCTGGCGCGCCCAACAAGATCCTCGAACAGCCTCAGCATACGTGCATCCGTGCGACACAGCGTTTCAGGATGCCATTGTACAAGCACAACCTGACCGTCGTCCGATTCCAGTCCCTCCGGCACACCATCACTGGTACGGGCAGTGATCTTCAGCCCCGGCGCAGGCATGTCCACGCACTGATGATGCGTAGAATTGGTAAACACCGTTTCCGCCCCAAACAAGCAGGAAAGCCGACTGCCGGACTGCAATGCAACCTGATGCAGCGGCGCATCAGCACTGTGCCGCTGTGTGTGCAGCAGCGGATGCTCACAGAATAGGGAAATATCCTGGCACAAACTGCCGCCCAGCGCCACATTCGTTAGCTGTGTGCCGCGACAAATGCCAAGCATCGGCAACCCCATACTCTTCGCCATGCGCACCGCGGCGATCCAATAACGATCAAGTGCGCTGTCAAGTGCACAGAGCTGAGGCTGCGGCTCCTGATGGTAAAAGCGTGGGTCAACATCCGTTACGCCTGGCAGCACCATGCCGCTGCACAAACGCAAAAGCTGCGCAAGTCCGGTATCATCCTCTGCCGCAGGCAACAGTATAGGCAGTGCGCCAGCCTCCACGATTCGTTCACAATAGACATGATCAACGCAGTCATATTGATCATGTCCGGCACTATGGTGACCGCCAAGCACTGCGATAATAGGCTTTTCCATGAATGTCTCGCCTGTTATTACAGTTTAAGATATTGGGTAATCAGTTTTTCAAAGATTGTATATGGTTAGGCAAGAAATTCTGTGAAATAGTCCGGATACCGACGCAGCATAAACAAGCAGTTCTCCATCAGTTTGACACGCCGCGGTTCAGCCTCCCAGTCGATGCACACGCACAGCACATCGGAAATACGCCCTTCCCGTACATGCAACGGCTGGGCAAAGTGGTAAAGGTCGATATATTCGTCTCCGACATCAACTGGGTCGAGGAAGAGGAATATGCTTTTGGCATCGGTCTCCCGCCCCAGCATATCCTCTGCATGTGCAAAACGATCCTTCAACCGTTTTGCCGACGCTTCATCCTTTGCATAACGGCGGCCGAGCGCTGCATAAAAGCTTCTGCACTTTTTGCCTCGGCATCTGGAAATATCCGAATTATTGCAGGATTGGGCAAAAAGGAGCGAAACTGATAGGCGTTAAGTAAAATAGCAGCATAAATATCGCGCAGCGCGTCACTGTCAGGCAAAATCGAAAGGTAGCGCCATGGCAATGGGTAGCGGTAGCCGGAGCTCTGAATATCCATCACGACGGCATCATAGTCTTCAAAGTTTACACTGCGCGCTTCATACAGTTCCATTCTTTCAACGCGGTCAATCAGTTCTCCGTACCGCGCGCGCAGGCGTTCCTCCAACAGACGGCTGAGCCAAATACCGCTGTCACATACAAGAATGAGGTTCATCTTTTTTACATCATATTGCTGCTGTGTGATGAGCAGGTATACATAATTTGCCAGCAACATTTTATCTGCCAATGCAAGCGTGCTTTCTAACTCACACTCCAGTTCATCAATAAGGCACTGAGCAAGCTCCATGGCAACAGGACTTTGACGCACCTTATTTTCGTACTGCCACATAAAGTCGCCCAGTCCCTCCAGGCCGAAGCGGCGCTTGACAAGCATCGGCAGCAGCATGCTTTCAAGATATGGCGCATCATCGCTGCGCGCTTCAAGTCCGAAACGCACACGCAACATCGTGCGCAGTTTTTCTGCCAGGCGACGCGCTTCGGGCACAAGATCCGAGACTCCATATCGTCAAGCGGACGGTGCGCCGCATCCTGACAGCACATAAGCAGCACGGTAAAAAGCAGACTTCCTCCTCGCTCTCCTCAAAGCCGGCATGTTCCGCAGAAATACGACTATAAATATCGCGGGCGCAAGCGTAGGCTTCGCAGCTCCGGATATCAGCGATGTCCTGTTCGGAGAATGACAAGCGGTACCCTGCCTGGTTGCGGTTGCGTGCAATGAGCAGATAAATACTCAGGCGTTGGGAGTTCGTATCCCGCAGACTGATTGGGCTTTCGCGCAGCAGGTGCAGTAACAGATGGCGCAGCTCCGACCTTTCCTGATCGCCGCAACGCAGCCACCGGCGGTATGCTGCGCCATATTCATCAAACGAAGCAAGATGGGAATGCACCGCGCATAGCTCCATCAGCGCGACGCGCAGATTTGCTTCTGTCCCCACAACGCTCACGCCTTTGCGCATGTGCGGCGGAATGGTAAGATGAAATGTAGCCAGATATGGCTTTGCACGGCTTATATAGTTTCGCAGATTTGACGGCGACATGGCATAGTGCTGCCCCAGCTGTTCGATGGTAATAGGGCGTGTCAGACTGACCAGATGCCGACAAAAAACGATAATCTGATTAAAATCGTACTTACTGTAACGCTTTGTAACAGAAAATTTCAGGAAGGCTGGTCCGTAATAGTGCTGAAATTCTTCCTCATTGAAGATTTTCAGCTCATAAACCGTAGTTACGTTTGGCAATCAGCTCAGCACCGTGTTGCGGTAGTTCACCACGCAAATCATTCATTTCCATTTTTACGGTACGGGTGCTGATGGACATCAACTCAGCCAGCTCGCTGGTGCACATAGGTTTCTCACTTCTAGAGAGCAAATAGAGGATATATTCCCCTCGTTCCTTCATGGCAAAGTACCCTTTCTGAGACATTTTCTCTGATCGTAGTATAGCGTCCATAGCAGGCAAAATCAAACTTTTTCGCCGCATATAGCGCAGATTATTACACTTTTTATAGGATAATTTCATGCGTTGCAAAGCACTGAGGAATGTACTATTCTATTGTCAAAAGTGGCCGTGCGCAGAAAGCTCATGACCAATCAATTTCAAAAGGCGGTGCACACGCGCGTGATATACACGGATTTATTTTACATCCGTTCAGACAGGATTTATATGGAGGACGGCTGCTGCAGCGGCCTTCTGCGAATTCGGCACGGTCGCGTCGATGCACTGCTGCCCGCAGAACAGATTCCCGACGGGCCGGTAATAGACGCGCGAGACGCACGTGTAATTCCCGGTATCATTGATACGCATAACCATGGTATCTGTGGTTGGTCGCTCGAGCATCCGCGCGGTTTTGCCCAAGATGTGGAGACCGTCTGCCGCTATGTCAAGGCTTGCGCATCGCAGGGCATCACTGGCGTATTTCCCACTGCCGTACCGGCAATGATCTCAGCCTGCGCGCAGGCTGCCGCACTGCACCCAGTCGGTGCCGAGATCTGCGGTATTCACAGCGAGGGGCCCTGGCTTGCGCGCAGCGGCGAGGGCGGTTCAATGCCGCCCTGCGCTCCCGCCGATATGAATACGGCATACTCTCTGTGGGAGGACGCGCGCGGACTGCTGCGGCTGGTCAGTCTCGCCCCGGAGACTCCCGGCGTGTGGCCGGTAGTCGACTTTTTTCTCTCACACGGTGTAACAGTCGGCGCGGCGCACAGCAACAATCGTTACGCTGCCGCCATGGCTGCTTATGACCGCGGCATCAGTGTTTCCACGCACACTGGAAATGTCATGACCGGTATCCATCACCGCGATATCGGCGGGCTCGGCGCGGCATTGACGCATCCGGATGTGGAATGTGAAGTCATCTGTGACGGGCAGCACATCTGCCCCGAGATGCTGCGGCTATATTTTACAATCAAGAGTCCTTCGCGCTTTCTTATTATTTCCGACAGCACTGCTTTTTGCGGCACGCCGCCAGGGTACTATACCCTGCCAAACGGTGAAACACGGCACGTCACATCCGACGGCCAGATTCTCACGAGCGGCGGTCGGCGCTGCGGCTCGGCTCGTCCGGCGCTCTTCGGTATACGCACGCTGACGGAAAAACTGCACATGCCATTTGAGACGGCGCTGCGTATGGCAACACTTCAACCTGCTCGCAAATACGGCCTCGCCTCGCGGAAGGGCTCTCTTGCGCCTGGCAAAGATGCTGACTTTGTCCTACTCGGCGACGATTACCAAGTACTGGCGACCTATGTTGCCGGTCGGCGGGTCTATGACCGCTCCGAGAGCGCGCTGTTGCGCAGCGAGTTCCTCACCGAACGGCTCTTCACACCGGCCTGATTTTTTATTAACATGATAATATATCACGCGCCCATTGCGGACGCAGAAGGAGATACCAGATGAAAAGGAAAAAGCTGTTGCTTATTTCGCTCGACGCACTGTGCGAGTCCGACTTTGAAACCGTCCGGAACTTGCCGAATTTTTCAAAAATTATCACCGAAGGGGCATACTGTCCCCACGTAAACGCGGTCTATCCATCGCTGACGTTTCCCTGCCACACAAGCATTGCTACTGGCTGCACGCCGGACACACACCGCATCGTCAACAACTACGTCTTTGACCCCTATGCCGAAAAACCCAGCTGGAACTTCTATGCCTCGAACATCAAATGCAAGGCAATTTGGGATTACGCGCGCGAAAGCGGCAAGCGAGTTTTGTCCATGTCGTGGCCGGTGAGCAGTGGTGCGAAAATGACGTATTCTATTCCAGAGATGTCCCCCGCAAAACCGCGCATCTGGAATGCGCAGAATTTCATGCGTCAGGTCAATATCGTCCGCCGTTACGGTACGCCCGGCTTTGCCGTGCGCACTATGCTGGAAACGAAAGGCCTTACAAAGGCGTGGTTTTTCGGTGCACAGCCGGATCTGGATAATCTGATGATGCGCAGCTTTGAACACAATATTGTCCGCCGGGATTTTGACATTGCGCTGCTTCACATTTACGGTCTTGATGATGCAAAGCACGGCAACGGCATCCACGGTGAGAAGATTGACGGTTATCTGCGCCGCTATGATGCATTTCTTGGCCGCCTGATGCACTACTGTGATACGCGCAGCGACGAGAACATTACACTCATCGCCACTGGTGACCACGGTCAGAAGAACGTTACATGGGCAATCTACGGCAACATGCTGCTTGCCGATATGGGGCTTGTGACCTGCGAAAATGAACATCTCAGCAGCTATCGCGTCTATCTGGACAGCTGCGACGGTATGGCTTATCTTTTATTTGGCCGATGGTGCAGACAGTGAGCTCGCTGAGCAGGCTATCATGCGCTTTACATCGCTCCCCGGTGTGAAGAAAGTCATGCGCCCAGAGGAGTTCGCCCCTCTCGGCTGTGACCACAAGGCCTACGCCGTGATTGAGGCGGAAGATGGTTATCAATTCGAATCCGGTTACAAGGCCGCTGCGCTCTCTTCTGATACGCGAACAGTGCGCAGCCACTATCACGGCATCCATGGTTACTATCCGGATACGGACGGCTATCGCACTATGACATGGTTCTATGGGCAGGATGTTGCTCCCCAGCAGATCCCGAAAATGTGCATCACGGACATTCTTCCCTCCGTGCTGGAGTGGATGCAGATACCTTTTGGGAACATGGATGGCAAGGCCGTTCCCGGTCTTTGGAAATGATAAAAGAAGCGGCAGGGCCTTAGCCCTGCCGCTTCTTTTATCAGGCAAAAAGGGATGGTATAAGGAACAGTACAGCTGCACACAAATCGGCGGCAAGAGCCGCACATGTGCGTTCCTGTTTGTCAAGCACATCTGCATCCGGGTCCTCGTTCAAGGCATCTGTCATACCACTCTGCGCTCGGCGCTTTGGCACCGACCTGACCGCAGGCGGAAACAGCTTAAACCCGTCAAGGCTCAGATAGTGCATCCACGCAAACGCTGCAAAAAGCAATCCTACCGCCATAAATGCATGCCCCAAAACACTCAGCCGTCCCGCGCTGTTGAGAAATCTGTCCCACAGCAAGCAGGCGATCACCCCGACAAATACGCGAGCAGCTGTTTTAGACAGCACGGCACGGCGCACATTCAGCTTTTTTAACTGCGCAAAAAAGCGTTTCATTTGACCTCTCCTCTATCATTGCTCTCTCTGTTCAGTGTGCTTCACCGCCGAGCGGTCCAAACTGCGCAGATAACCAGTTCCGGCACAGGTGGATCCATTCATGGACCGCAGCGGACGGCTTGCTGGTTTCGCGCGTGGCAGCGGACATGCCGTGCGGTCCCTCGGCAAACAGGTGACACTCACAGGGAACGCCATGCGCACGCAGTTGCTGAAGCAGAAGAATGCTGTTCTCCACCGGTACTGTTTTATCCGTCATCGTATGCCAGAGAAAGGTCGGAGGTGTGGATGTGCTGACCTGCGTCTCAAGGCTCCAGTAATTCAAGCTCTCCTCGCAGTCGCTGCTGACATTGGCAATACTGCTTTTGTGCCGATATTCCCCTGCGGTAATGACTGGGTAACACAGCACCATTGCGTCTGGACGCAGCAATGCGGCATCCGCCGTGCCGCAGCGTGACATAACCTGGGGAATCGTTCCAGTGGACACCGAGACTCGCAGCCAAGTGTCCTCCGGCAGAAAAGCCGCAGACTGCAATTTTGTGCGCGTCAATCTGCCATTCCACGCTGCGCTCGCGCACCAGCTTCATTGCCAGTGCAAGGTCGGTCAGCGGGCGCTTATCTCCGGCAAACGGCTCTACCGAATAGTCCAGCACAAACACTTGCAGTCCCATATTCAAAAAAGGAAATTGCCGGCACGTCACGCTCAACATCTGCACAGAATGCATAGCGCCCGCCGGGGCAGATGATAATTGCCGGACGGGACACAGCCTCCAGTGCCCGCAAATCTGGGCTGTCGCTATGCAGATACGCAGTCAGAACCGCATGTTCGGAAAGGGGCAGCGTTTCAACCCTCATAATATCACTCCTTTTTAAAGTATAACATACTGCCGCTTAAAAGGAAAGAGCGCCGGAACTTCTTGTTCCGGCGCTCTGCACTGCAGCAGTTACATGGCAGCAAGCTCACGGCGATAGCCATCCATCTCGCGTGTGTTGCCATACACAAAGTGTCCCGGCAATATCTCCACCCACTCGGGCTTGTCCACGGAATAGTCGTGCATGGACGGATCGTAAACGAGCAGCTTCTTATTTCTCTCGATTGCGGGATCAGGATTTGGAACAGCAGACAGCAGACTTTTCGTATAGGGATGCAGCGGATGACGGAACAGTTCCTCCGCTTCGCTCAGCTCAACAATACGTCCCTTACGAATGACTGCAATGCGGTCGGAGATGAAGCGGACAACGCTCAGATCATGTGCAATGAACAGATACGTCAGGCCTCGGCTCTGCTTGAGACTGTTGAGCAGGTTGAGCACCTGTGCGCGGATAGACACATCCAGCGCCGAGATTGGCTCATCGGCAACGATAAATTCCGGCTGCATGATCAGCGCACGCGCAATGCCGATGCGCTGACGCTGTCCACCGGAAAACTCGTGCGGAAAGCGGGAAGCAAACTCCGGTAGCAGGCCGACCTCCCGCAGCGCCTGCTGCACCTTTTCCTCACGGTCAGCTTCATCCTTGTAGAGATGGTGGTTAATAATGCCTTCAGAAACGATGTAGTCCACCTTGGCACGCTCGTTGAGTGAGGCGAGCGGATCCTGAAAGATCATCTGGCAACCCTTGATTACCTCAAGATCCAGCGATTTTGGAATCTTGCCGTTAATACGCCGGCCCTTGTAGAGGATCTCACCGGCAGTGGTCGGGTTGATACGGGTAATCGCACGGCCGATGGTTGTCTTACCGGATCCGGACTCGCCCACGAGTGAAAATGTCTCTCCGCGGTAGATCTCAAAATTGACATGATCCACAGCCACAAACTTCTTGCGCCCTGTGCCAAAGGTGACCTGCAGGTCACGAACCTGAATGAGCGCCTCACGGTCTGGGTCCTCATGCGGATGATGTACTGCCGCAGAGGTCTGCGGCGCATTCATACTGACGGCATTCTTCACGGCCGCCGGCTGTTCGATTTTCGGTGCACGCGGATCAAGATACCATGTTTTCGCCTTGTGCGTAGGAGAAACATCGAAAAACGGTGGTTCTTTCTTGAAATCAATATTCAGCGCATGACGGTTGCGGGGAGCAAATGCGTCACCGACAATCTTGTTGAACAGGTTCGGCGGCGTGCCGTCGATGGTGGGCAGCTTTTCCCCCTTGACGCCCAGCTGCGGCAGTGCCGACAGCAGCGCCCATGTGTAGGGATGCCACGCATCGTGGAAAATTTCCTCCGCCATACCGATCTCAACGATCTGTCCCGCATACATCACCGCCACACGGTCGGCGACATTGGCAACAACGCCGAGATCGTGAGTAATGTAGATGATGGTCATGCCAAGTTCGCGCTGAAGCCTGCGGATCAGGTCAGGATCTGTGCCTGAATAGTCACATCGAGTGCAGTGGTTGGTTCATCACAAATGAGTATCTGCGGATGACAGGCTACGGCAATCGCAATAACGACACGCTGACGCATACCGCCTGAAAACTCATGCGGATACTGGTAGTACCGCTGCTCCGGGTCAGGGATGCCGACCACATCCAGCATACGGATGGCCTCAGCCTTGGCCTCGGCCCCACTCAATCCTTGGTGAAGCTCAATCGACTCCTGAATCTGCGTTCCGATACGTTTGAGCGGATTAAGGCTGGTCATTGGGTCCTGCATAACCATGGAGATCTTTTTGCCGCGGATCGTGCGCCACTGTTTCTCCGTCTTATACTGTGCAAGATCGTTTCCCTCAAACAAAATGCTGCCGCCGGTAACCGCGCCGTTGCGGTCAAGCATCCCGAGGAATGACTTGGTAAACACCGACTTTCCCGATCCGGACTCACCGACGATTGCCAGCGTTTCTCCCTCATACAGATCAAGTGAGCAGCCACGGATCGCGGTAAGATGGTCGCCACGAAGGCTGAACTGGATTTCCACATCCTTTGCGCTGAGGATCGTTTTCCTATTGTTTGCAGTTTCCATGTTCACACTCCGCTCATACGTGATTTCTCGGGTCGGCCGCGTCGCTGAAAGCGTTGCCGGCAAGATAGAAGGTGATCGTCACCAGCGAAACAATCACCGCCGGGAAAATCAGAAGGTAAGGATAATCCAGGAAAACGCGCGAGAATTGCGCAGCAGGATACCAAGGCTCGGAATGTTGATATCCAGCCCCAGGCCGAGGTAACTGAGCGTGGTCTCCAGTCCGATGGTGCTGGGAATGCTCAGCGCAACACGCAGAATAATCACACTGATGAGATAAGGCAGAATGTTGCGCGTAAGTACCCGGCTGAGACGCGTTCCAAGGCAGCGCGAAGCAAGGTTATACTCCCGGTCACGGTAGATAAAGACGAGGTTCCTCACATTTTTTGCCATATACATCCAGTGGAAGAAGATAATGCTTGCGCACATGACCCAGAAGCTCTGGCCGATAAACAGCGCGATAAGCGTCATATAAATCATGGTGGGTACACTGACAAAAATGTTGTAGATTTCTGTAAAGATGCGGTCCGCCTTGCGCACATAGCCCCAAATACACCCCAACGTCACGCCAACAAGGCACTCACCTACGGCGACGAGCGCAGCAAGTTTAATGGACGTCTTGGTGGCATACCAGACCTGGCACCAGTAGTCGCGGCCAAGGTTATCTGTACCAAACCAGAACTCCTTATTGGGTCTCTGAAAGCATAGGCTCGAATCGACGACAAGGTGCTGATAATCATACTTGCCGATAACAAGGGCAACATAGGAAAAGATGAAGATTGCAATAAAGACAACGATCATTATTACCGCAGCCTTGTTCTTGCGGAAGCTGCGGAACACGCTCTTCCAGTAAGAATATTCGCTGTAGCCCGTGCGCTCAGCTTCCTCAGGATGATACTCAGCGAAAGAAAACAATTCCTCCTCGCTCATACCGAGTTCTTTTTCCAACTCAACAGCAGTGCTGCCAGTATTGGCAGTTTTTTCATCTGGTATCACCACTCTTTCCGGTCAGTCTGATACGAGGATCAAAGATGGTCATCAGCACATCGCCGAGGAACAGTCCGAACACACCCAAAAGCGAATACAGCAACACCAGTCCGCGCACCATGTTAAGGTCGTACCGTGTGATCGCGTCAGTCAGCAGCGGGCCCATTCCAGGCACAGAGAAAAAGCGCTCGACCAGCAACGAGCCGCTGATGGTCAACATGAATGACGACGGCAGGTTCTGCGCCATCGGCACGAAGGCGTTGCGCAAAACATGACGGAACATGATCGTTCGCGAGGAAAGTCCTTTGATCTTGGCAAGCTTGATATAATCCTTCGTCAGCTCATCGATCATGTAACGGCGCATCCACAACGCATAGCTCGCAATAGATCCCAGCGCAAGGCAGATCACCGGCATAATGCTCGAACGCAATGCCTGCCTCGTAGAATACATGCTTGGCAGGCCAAAGACCTTCACGCCCAGCACCAGCACCAGCGAATAAGACACAAGGCTCGGTACGGCGTTGACAAAAATCGTATAGACTGTACCGGCGTTGTCGAACGCGCCATTTTTGTACTTTGCCTGCAAAATACCCATCGGAACGCCCAGCAGCAGCGAAATAACCAGTGCAATACTGCCCATTTTCATGGAAATACCGAACTTTCCGCCGATGACTGTCAGCACTGGAACGCCTGCCTGTATCCTGCGGGAGACCCCAAAGGTCTCCGTGCAGGAACAGATTTTTAAGAAAATGAAAGAGCTGCTCAAATGGGTTGTCCAGCAGGCCTGCCGCTGATAGAATGGCGTTTTTCTGCTCGTCGGTGAGCTTCATCAACTCATCGTCCGTGAAGTAATAATCCGTTGGCATCAAACTCAGCAGCAGCGATACGATGGATACCACGATGAGTACCGTCAACAGCGACTGCAGCACACGCTTGATTGTATACTTGAACATAGGCTTTACTTAGCCGCGTTGGCCTCATAGATGGCGGCCAGCTTGGCATAGTCCTCCGTGGTATAGAGATCAACCGAGGTCTCCCAGTTCTTGAACTTGTTGATCTGAATGCCATAAGGCGCGTAAATCTTGGAATAGTCATTGACGTGCGTCATCTCCCAGGAAACGACCTTGTAGAGCGGCAGAGTGATAACCTTGTCGAGCATATAGGCTTCAGCATCCGCATAGGCCTCGTAGCGCGCATCCATATCATCGGTAGTATTGCTGGCCTTTTCAACCATCGCAGTGAATTTCTGATAAACTGCCAGCAGTTCGGGATCCGTGATGTTATTGGCCTTGGAATACGCAGTGGAGTACCACGCATTATCATCACCATAAGTCTCCTGGCCGAGGAAGTTCTGCGGATCACCGTAGTCGGCACCCCATGCATTAACATAGAAAGACGCGAGCTGCGGATTGCGCACTTCCTTGGCAACAGAGGAAACATAAGTCTTGATATTGAAGGTCACGAAATCATCTCCAAGGCAGTCGGAGAACATCTGCTTCATGACGTTGGCATTGTCCAGTGCAGTCTGGTCGGATGCCTTGATGTAATAGTCGATCTCTACAGGGAAGGTCACGCCCTTGGCCGTGAGTTCTTCAATCGCCTTGGACTTGTACTCATCGGCCTTAGCTGCATCGTAACGGGCAAAAACTCGTGCCGTCAGCCTTGATGCCCAGCTTATCCATCACACGCTGGGTATACTCCGTACCGTCGGAGAAGGAGACCAGATTGGACATGGTATAGGCATAGTTGGCGCAGTTCTGAGGATTGATATAGTTCGTACGAGCGAGGTACGGGGTCAAATCCAGACCGTAGTACCATGCCTTACGGAAGCTCTCGTTGGCAATGGCAGTATTCCAGTTGGTGTCCGGCTCACCGTTTTCAAGATACTTATCCCAGCAGAAATGGATCTGATAGGAGAACTTGGTCGGGCGGGATTCGACAAGGTTGTCGTGGTACTCGTTGGAGGGGTTGTCATAGATGGTGTGCAGGTTGGATTCGGTAAGCGTGATATCATCGACCTCACCAGCCTGGAACATCTGGAAAGCGACATCCTTGGACTCGACCATCTTGTAGGTCACGGAATCAAACAGCGTGCAGTCCGTATCCCAGTAAAGGGGGTTCTTCGTAAGCACCTTTTCGTTTGCATTGACGTAAGTGGTAATGGTATAGCAGCCGTTGTACCACATATTGTCATACGTGCAGGCAAGGAAGCCGTCCACACCAAGCTTCTCAATCAGGTCATGAGAGGCGGGATAGAGACAGTTATAGGTAGCCAGCGTGGGGAAGTAGGCCATGGGGCTGGTGCAGTGATAAACGAGGGTATAATCGTCAGGTGCCTCGATACCAACCATCTTCTTGAAAATCGTCAAGTCAAGATTTTTGCCCTCTTCCTCGGTCAGGCGGGTGGTGGGCAGATCATACTTGGCACACAGGGCTTCAAACGCAGCCTTGTCCTCTTCGTATGCTTTCTTGGCATCATCATCGGCATCGGCAGCGAGATCTTCATAACCGGCCGTGTAATTGTAGTAGTCCTCCGCACCGGCGATCATCTTCTTCGGCATGGAGGTGTTATAGGCGCCGTTCTTGTAGAAGTTCAGAACCCACTCAAGGCCCCACAGCCAGTCGTCTGCAACAACGTCCGTCTGCGGCTGCGCTTGGTAATCAACCCACTGCACACCCTTGCGCAGATGGAATGTCCATGTTAGGCCGCCGTCATCGGACTCCCAACTCTCGGCGAGGGCTGGAACAAGGTTACCGTAGTTGTCATGAGAGAAGACCATCGATGCAGTTGGTAAGCACCTGCGTCTCATTGGTGCTCTGGCTGTACAGGATATTGAACGTGCTCATTTCCTGCGATGCGACCACATAGGTCACGAGGTCCTTGATCGGTTCTTTGCTGACACTGAGTCCATTCTCTGCACCCGTGTTTGCAGGGTCATCGACCGTATCCTTGCCATTAGAGCATGCGGAAAACATTCCGAGCATCAGGCAGACGGTCAGCAAGACAGCGAATAGTTTTTTTCACTTTGTTTCCTCCTTGACATCTCGTTTTTTTGCACATCTGTGTGCCCGCTGACACCCAGATGCTATTATTATTTTGGCGAAGCATGTGGGAAATGTCAACAAAAAGTGGCTTTGCTCACAACGTTTTTTGCACTATTTCACCGTCAAAAAATGCAGAAACTATCTTGGAAAACCCCTTGCAAAACCATTTTTCCGCATGTATAGTGATAGCAATTTTCAACAAGAAAGGATGCATCAACATGTCTCAACCCACACCGATCACCGCAGAACAGCTTGAAGCTTTCTCCGAACACTATAACGCCGATCCTGTCCGCAAACTCGCAACAACTGCTCTTTCCAAGTCCGACATGAGCGATGTTGCTTACGTCAGCGCGGGTGCCTCTCAGATGCGGCACAAGTTCTCGATCGAGATTCCGACCCTTGCGGTCACAAACCAGAAGAAATCCGGACGCTGCTGGCTGTTTGCTTCGCTGAATCTCTTACGTGAAAAGATTGCAAAGGAAAAAGGACTTGCTTCTTTCGAACTGTCCCAAAGCTACGCCGCTTTCTGGGATAAGTTTGAACGGGCCAATTTCTTTCTTGAATCGATCATCGAAACCGCGGCGCTTCCGACCGACGACCGTGTTGTCGCGCACATTCTCGACCGGCGTTCATGACGGCGGCCAGTGGGATATGTTCAAAAATCTCGTTGCAAAATACGGCATTGTTCCCAAGGACGCGATGCCGGAAACCGCTCAAAGTGAAAACACGATGCTGATGAACCGCCTGCTCAATCAGGCGCTCAAGGCCGCTGCCGTCCACATCCGCGAAATGGCAGCTTCCGGCAGCGAACTGGAACAAATCAGCAGATACAAAGTTTCCGTACTGGATAAAATTTACGGTTATCTCTGCAGCTGTTACAGCGAGCCGCCCCGCCGCTTCGATTTTGAGTATGTTGACAAAGACGGGCATTATCACATTGAGCGGGACTATACGCCTCAAACGTTCTTTGAAACTTACATCGGTTCTGCTCTCAGTGAAACCGTTTCGATCATCAATGCTCCGACTGATGACAAACCTTATCACCGCACCTATACTGTTTCTATGCTCGGAAATGTTGTGGGCGGAGAAAAGGTCTGCTATCTGAATCTCCCGATAGCAGAGTTCAAGGAAATGATCATTCGCCAGCTAAAAACGGCGAACTGGTCTGGTTCGGAAGCGACGTTGGAAAATCCGGAAACCGAAGCGAAGGGATTTGGGACACCGGAGCATTTGACTATGAGCTTCTGACCGGTCTTGACCTTGAAATCAGCAAAAAGACGGTCTCGACTACCGATTCTCGTCCATGGGACACGCAATGGTACTTACCGGCGTTAATCTTGATGATTCCGGCATGCCGACCCGCTGGAAAATTGAAAACAGCTGGGGCAGCGAAAACGGGGACAAAGGTTACTACGTCTGCAGTGATGCATGGTTTGATCGATATGTTTATCAGGCAGTCGTCAACCGTTCGACACTGGGAGACAAGGCAAAGCTACTGGATCAGGAGCCCATTGTTTTGAAGCCGTGGGACCCCATGGGTTCACTTGCCCTGTAATCGTGACAGTCTCACTATGATGCGCCACGCGGGCAAGCCCAGCGAGGTCGTCTGATTCAATTGTCTCTCTGCTATGAATCGACCGCCGCTCTATTTGAGCAGCGGTCGATTTCTTTTGTTTCTTTTTAATGCTCCAAGGTTGCACATTAACACATCATTGATAGTGAGACCAATCTGGCATGCTTGTCAGCAACGCCCGCTTTTCGTTGACTTCACGCTTACAATCAAAGTCGTGAGCTTCTTGAACGAAAAGGTAGTATCAACTATCGAATGCTCTAATAAATAGCAGTATTTCATAATACATGTATTTTCCCTCCTGTTAATCGGATGTTTGCTTTCTATATCTTGATTTTAATGCTAAAAACATCCTCAATCGGTATCTCTCTCCGGTCCGTCATTTGAATCATCCCACTGACCGCATCAATCCGCTTGACCTCGCTGGTGATGGTCCGGTAGCTGCCGCCGCTCTTTCGCTCGTCCGGCACGAAGTAGGTGATGGACACTGTTGGCCTGCCGGGGAGCAGTTCTTGAAGATGCTGCAGCTCCGCGTCGACGCGCGCAATCTCGCTCTCATCAAGCTCGATGCGCCGGTCCGTCAGCCGACCTGTTTCCGCGATGGCGGCGTGGTGGCCGGTCAGGGCTGCAAAGGGGAGAACTGCGCCGCACGGTCGTGCAGCGACATGCGTGGGTGGTTCTGCGAGGTCGGATGCGGGAGCTCAATGATATCGTCGTATTTGCCGCTCATGCCTTGTGCCCTCCGATCTGGCCGTTGCGCTCTCGGGCGGTCGCGCCGTCTAAATAGCTCCCACCGTTCAAAATGGCGTTCTTGCCGAACTTCTTCTTGATGCCCAGCATCGCTTCCTGTATTTTGCGCTCGCGTTCCAATCTGATTTCCTTGTGCTGCTGTTCCTGCGCCGCGATATCGTCGAACAGGTTGAACTGTAGCGGCATTCCGGCTTCCTGTGGGACATCATCCTCGCTCACGATCTTGTTCGCTGTGATGGTGATCCTGCGAATGGACAGCTTGGGGTTGACCTTCCCGTCATAAATCCCGAGAATCGCATCCATGATGCGCAGAGGACGTCTTGCGTGGTAAATTCGCTGTACCGTGTGCGTGTTTGGGAATCTTCCTGCCGTAGCGGTCCGTCACGATCTCGCCGCGGAAATTGCCGCCAGCAGTATTTTCGATGTCGTAGCCGACTGTCAGCGTGAGTTGGTCGGTCACAAGGCGCTTTTCAAGCAAATCCATTGCGACGGCCTCTGCCATTTCACGCACGACAAGGCGTGCCTTATCGTAAGGATACGGACACTGCAAAACCTGCCCAGAGCTGATGCTGTTCGTCTCCGGCCGGTAGGCCTTGATGTCCGCATGCGGCACGGCTCCCAGCCCCAGGCGTGGTCGATGAGCAGCTCTGCGTTGATGCCGAACATCTGGTAGAGCAGCTCTTCGTTGTAGTATTCATTCGGCTTGCCGATGGAGCATTTTGCAATGTCGCCCATGGTGTAGATACCGATGGCCTCGAGCTTTTTTGGCGTAACCCCTTCCGACGCGCCAGAAGTCGGTCAGGGGGCGGTGTGTCCAAAGCTGTCTGCGGTAGCTCATTTCATCCAGCTCCGCGATGCGCACGCCGTTCTCGTCCGGCGGAACGCGTTTGGCCATCATGTCCATGGCCACCTTGCAGAGGTAGAGATTCGTTCCGACGCCCGCCGTGGCTGTGATGCCCGTGGTGTGCAGCACATCGAGGATCATGGTCTTTGCCAACTCGCGGGCGGTCATGTGATACGTCTCGAGGTAGCTGGTCACATCCATCATCACTTCATCGATGGAGTAGACGTGGATGTCCTCGGGTGCGATGTATTTGAGATAGACATTGTAGATCTGCGTGCTAATCTGAATGTATTTCGCCATCTGGGGCGGCGCGACCAAATAGCCTACCGCACGCAATGGGTCAGCCGCCAGGTCACGGGCATCATAGCTTTTTTCAAAGAGATTCCCGCCCGCCTTGCGCCGCCGTTCGGCGTTGACTTCTTTGACGCGCTCAACCACTTCGAAAAGCCGCGCTCTGCCGGGGATTCCGTATGCCTTCAGAGAAGGCGATACCGCTAGACAAATAGTTTTCTCCGTGCGGCTGAGGTCTGCCACGACCAGATTGGTCGTCATCGGGTCAAGGCCGCGTTCCATGCACTCAACGGACGCGTAATACGATTTTAAGTCAATTGCAATATATGTCCGCCGCATGGTGCACCTCCTCGCTCTTAGTGTCTACCAGTATAGCATAACGCTATAAATCGAACAACTGTTTGTATAAAATTTTTGCGAGGAATCTTGTGGAAACAGTCAGTTTCAAAAGTGCGTACGTCATGCTACAATGGAACGCGTTCGTGATTGGAGGAGGAAGAATGTTTTATACGACAGAGGAGGCCGCGATCGTGTGCGGCTTTTTTGGATTTGTACCTAAACCGCGACAGCGTTGATCGCGCCGTGCGGGAGCAGAATCGAAAATTCCAGCGCAGCGCCGCGAGGGGTGACCTTCGGCGCGAGGATTACCGGTGGGCGGAAAAGGCGTTTTTGTATGCAGACAGCGTTTTCTCTGTGTGCCGAAATGGGCCAGCCGTGCGGCATGGCCTAAATTCTTGTTGAGGAGGTTATTCGTGTCATGGCAGAAGAAAACAAGCATCCCCCTACCACGGAGGAACAGGCCCCGCCTGAAATGTCGGGAAAGGCCCCAAAAATGGAGCAGGCCGAAATCCCTGATGTGGGCGGCGGCCCCGCTCCGTCCGCAAAGGTGATTGACCTTTCCGCTGTGCGTCCCACGCCGGAAAGGGACGCTCCGCCGGACACCCCAAAGGAGCCGGAAGCCCCGCCCGTTTCCGTCACCGAGTACAGCAAGCAGGAATGGGAAAAGCCCATGCCGGAGCCGGAGAAGCCCAAGCCCAAACGGGGCCGCCCTGCAAAAGTTGAAAAAGCCGCGCCCACAGAGCCGGGGGCCAAGAAAGAGGAAAAGCGGAGAAGCCACGCCGTGGCCGTCCGCCCAAGGCGGAGAAAACGGCCCCGGAGCAGGGTAAGCCGCCCAACTGGCAAGACCCATGCGGCCCCCGAGGAAAAGGCAGCGCCCCCGGCCCCGGAAGTGCCGCCTGCGCCCCGTGACGCTACCCGCACCGAGAAAGAGGAAATCGTCTATCTCGACCTTTCCGACCTGCATCCGTTCAAGGATCATCCTTTTGGTGTCCGTGACGATGCGGAAATGAAATCTCTGGTGGAGAGTGTCCGCAACGGCGGTGTCAACCAGCCCGCGCTGGTACGTCCCCGTGAGGGCGGCGGCTATGAGATCATCGCGGGCCACCGCCGCCAGATGGCCAGCCAGCTTGCCGGGTATCGCAATATGCCCTGTATCGTCCGCAATATGACGGACGACGAGGCCATTCTCGCTATGACGGATGACAACCTCCGTCAGCGCGAAACGATTTTGCCCAGCGAAAAGGCCATGTCTCTGAAAATGCAGTATGAGGCTATCAAGCATCAGGGGGCGCGCGGTGACAGCGCCGAAGCCGGAAAGCTCTCTCTTGAAAGCGTGGGCCAGCGCAACGGCATGAGCGTAAAAACCGTACAGCGGTATATCTGGCTCAATGACCTTGTGCCGGAATTGAAGCAGACGATGGATGACGGAAAGCTGTCTTTTACTCCGGCTGTGGAAATTTCCCGTGTGCGCCCCAAGCACCAGAAGTATATCGCCGTGTCCATTGAGGGCCAGCAGGCTTCGCCCTCCAAGGGTCAGGCAAAGCGGCTCCGTGAGCTGGACAAGGAAAACAAGCTCTCCCCGGACGTGATCGACGGTATTTTGTGTGAAGAAAAGAAAAAGGAGGATCGTGACGTGATTATTACTGGCGCTGAACTGGAAAAGTTTTTTGGCAAGGAGGCCACGCCCCGGCAGATGAAAGACCAGATCATGACGCTGCTGGAGGACTGGAAAGAGCGGCAGCCACCCGAGCTTGCCAAGCCCGACAAGAAAATGGATATGGAGAAGTAACGACCTCTGGCCACTATGACCAGAGGCTTTTTGCTGCCCCGATAGGATATGGCTCTTGCGGTTATATCCCCCGTCGCCGCCCGTAATCGAGCACAGGCGGGAGCGGGCTGTCAAGGGGGCTTCGCCCCGCCGTGTGCGGCGGCTTTGCCCTTGACCGCCTGCCCCGGCTGTGCTTTTTCTCCGGCAAGCGGCGGGGGCATATCCTCCAGAACCGCCCCCTTTTCCACGATTGGAAAAGGGCGGGGGAAAAGGTTGACCCACTACATTATATAAAAACGGAGGTTTTCAAAATGAAACGACCCCTTGCGTATATCACCGCCGCGTGGAGCGGCGACCCCTGCGAGGCGACGGAGCAGGCCGCCAAGTATTGCCGTGCTGTCTATGAGGCGGGCTTTTCGCCCATCTGCCCCACGCTCTATCAGCCCCTTTTCCTGAACGACGCCGTTCCCGAGGAGCACAAGAGCGGCATCGACATGGGCCGTGACCTGCTTCGCCGCTCTCATGTGCTGGTGGTGTGCGGCAGTATCTCCACGGAAAGCATGAAAAACGATGTGGCTGTGGCTCAGCGGCTGGGGATCACGGCAACCACGCTGGACGGCATCCTGACCGTAAAGCGTCAGGGCCGCCGCTGATATGAGCGAGATCCGGCTGGGGAGCCTGTTTGACGGGATCGGCGTGTTCCCGCTGGCGGCGGTGCGCTGCGGTATCGTGCCCGCATGGGCCAGCGAGATCGAAAAAGCCCCTATCTCCATCACGAAACGCCATTTTCCCGGTATGGCGCATTTAGGAGATGTGACAAAGCTGGATGGCGGCGACATTCCGCCTGTCCACATCATCACCTTTGGCTCACCCTGCCAGAACCTCTCACAGATCGGCAACAGGGCCGGTCTTGCCGGGGAAAAATCCAGTCTGTTCTTTCATGCGATCCGTATTATCCGTGAAATGAGGGAGGCGACAAATGGTATATTTCCAGCAATCGCTGTTTGGGAGAACGTCATGGGAGCGTTTTTTTCAAATGACCGGATGGACTTTAGAGCCGTGCTCTCAGCGTTCACAGCCGCCGATATTTCAATGCCTGCTTCTGGAAGATGGGCAGGAGCCGGAATGGTGCGAGGGCATACGCCCGATCTCGCATGGCGGCTCATGGATGCCCAGCATTGGGCAAGCCCCCGACTGGCACGACGGCAGCGCGTCTTTGTTGTGGCAGACTTTGGAGGACAATGTTCCCACGAAATACTTCTTAAGCCCCGCGCAGTGCAGTCAATTTCTGCGTCTGGCGGAGATTGCTGGCTGTCCGCCGCCTGCGGAGATCGAGGCTCTTTTATTGAAGCAGGGCGGCGTGTACCGATCACCCGACCCTTTCAATGCTACCGTATGCGGGCATCGGCAAAGGAGCGGACAACGGAGGCGTTCCGAAACAGCTTCGGATTGCCAACTGACCCTTTTCCCACTCTGTTAGCCAGCGCGGTAAGTCCCTTTGCCTTTTGGTATGAGGACGATCCTGCCGGGGGCTGTGTCCGCTTTCCCACGGAAAGAGAATGTGGACGTCTCATGGGGCTGCCGGAGGGCTGGACAAAGTACGGCGCAGACGGTGAGGAAATCCTGTCCGCCCACCGTTACCGGGCGCTGGGAAACGCTATCGCGCTGCCCTGCGCCGAGTACATTGTGCGCGGCATATACGATGTTCTGACAAGGAGGTGCTGAAAATGTCATCCCTGTTTGAAGCCTACATTACCAACCTCGGCAAATACAACGAGGGGCGGCTTGTAGGCGAAACGCTGAAATTCCCGGCCACCACGGAGGAGGTGCAGGCCCTCTTGAAGCGCATCGGCGTGGATGGGGTACGGTATGAGGAAATCTTATTACCTCATTTGACGGTGACGTGCTGGGCCTGTATGACCATTTGGGCGAGTATGAAAGCATTGACGAGTTGAACTATCTGGCCCATGTGCTGTCTGACCTCGACCAGAGCGACATTGAAAAGTTTGAAGCCGTCATTGACAGCGGCGAATACACAGGCAGCGTCCATGATCTGATCAATCTCACGCAAAATCTGGATTGCTATGACTTCTACCCCGGCATCGACAGCGAAGAGGCGCTGGGCCGGGCCTACATCGAGGAAATGGAAATGCTGGATGTGCCGGATAATGTGCTGCCCTACTTCGACTTTGAAGCCTACGGGCGGGACGTGCGGATCAATGAGGGCGGCCATTTCGCCCCCGGCGGCTATGTGTTCAATAATGGTGGCAGCTTTGTGGAACGGTATCACGGAATGGAGGATATTCCCCCGGAGCACCGCATCTTTGCCTATCCCAAGCTGAATATCCGGGAGCAGATGGCAGCGTATCAGGAGGTCATAGACCGTTCGGCGCTGAACGAGGAAAAGCTGCGGCTTCCCACCAGCCGCGAGGACAGATAGGCCGCTTCTGGTCACGGTGGCCAGAGGGCAAAGGAGGTGTAAGCTATCGTCGGAGATGAAGTGTCCCGGCAGACCATCGCCATCAGCGTCAAGGCGTCCAAGCTGACCGCCCGTGCGCTGGCCTATGTGGTGGCAGCCGTGGGCCGGAAGATTGCCAAGGAGCACCGCAAGGCGCAGACACCCCACGGCAAGCAGAGTGTGCGAAAGCTCATGGGCCACGGCGGGGACATCAACGCTATTGAGGTGGACACGCCCAAGCTGTTTGACAAGGTGGCCCGGAAATGGGGCGTGGACTACGCCATCCGCCGTGTGGGAGAGGAAAAATATCTGCTTCTGTTCAAGGCACGGCAGGCCGACGCCATCACAGGCTGCTTTGCCGAGTATTCCCGGTTGGAGCTGAAACGGGCCAAGTCCCGGCAGACGCCGATCCGGGAGCAGCTCCGGCAGGCAGAGGAAAAGGTGAAAAAGCAGCCCCAGCGGGAACTGACAAAAGAGACGGTGCATGGCGACAGATAAAATCAGGAAGTATGTTCTTCCGAATATCCCGTACCTGTTCATCGGCTGGTTTTGCCTGAAAATCGGCACGGCGTACCGTCTGGCCGCTGGTGCGGGCTTCGGAGAAAAGCTGCTGGGGCTGGGCCAGACCATCGGCGCGGCTTTTGGCAGCTTTGCCTCCCGGCCTTGCCCCGCTGGATTGGCTTGTCGGCATTGTGGGTGCAGCCGGTTTCCGGCTGCTGATCTACTACAAGGCGAAAAAAGCAAAGAAATTTCGCCGCGATGCCGAGTACGGCACAGCCCGCTGGGGCAACGAAAAAGACATCAAGCCTTTTGTCAATCCCAAGTTTGAAAACAATATGCTGCTGACCGCCACAGAACGGCTTACCATGAATACCCGCCCCAAAAATCCAGCAAACGCCCGCAACCTCAATTTTTGCGGGATCGGCTCGTCCGGCTCGGGCAAGACCCGCTTTTGGCTCACGCCGCAGCTTTTGCAGGCACATTCTTCCTATGTGGTGGTAGACCCCAAGGGCGGCGTGCTGGGGCAGGTCGGAGCCTTTCTCCAGCGCCGAGGTTATCAGATCAAAGTGTTCAACAGCATCAATTTTTCTAAGTCCATGCACTACAACCCTTTGTCGTATATCCGCAACGAGGCCGACATCCTGAAATTCGTGAACGCCCTGATCACCAACACCAAAGGCGAGGGCAAGGAGGGCGATCCATTCTGGACGAAAGCGGAAACGCTTCTGTACTGCGCCCTGATTGCCTATATCATTTTCGAGGGGCCTGCCGAGGAACGGAATATGAATACGCTGGTGGACATGATCTCCGGCATGGAGGTCAAGGAGGATGACGAAAACTATAAGAACGCGGTGGATTATATGTTTGACGGCCTTGCCAAACGCAAGCCGGATTGCTTCGCCGTGAAGCAATACCGCAAATTCAAGCTAAGCAGCGGCAAGACGGCGAAAAGCATTCTTATTTCCTGCGGTGCACGGCTTGCTCCCTTTGACATTCCCCAGCTTCGGGAGATCATGTCCTATGATGAGCTGGAGCTTGACCGCATGGGAGATCGCCGGACGGCTACTTTTTTCTGCATCAGCGACACGGACAGCACCTACAATTTCTTGTGGCGCTGGCCTTTTCGCAGATGTTCAATCTCTTGTGCGAACGGGCGGACAATGTTCACGGCGGCAGGCTGCCCCATCATGTGCGGGTACTATGGGACGAGGCGGCCAATACGGGACAGGTGCCCCAGCTTGAAAAGCTGGTGGCCGTCATCCGTTCCCGTGAGATCAGCCTGTGCCTGCTGTATCAGCAGTTGGCCCAGTGCAAGGCCATCTACGACAAGAACGCGGAAACCATCCTCGGCAACATGGACAGCGTTCTGTTCCTCGGCGGACGCGAAAGCTCCACCATCAAGGAAATTTCGGAGAACTGGCTGGGAAAGGCCACCATCTCCATGCAGACCGAGGGGCGCTCACGGGGTCAATCCGAAAGCTACAGCCAGAATACGCAGCGGCTGGGCCGGGAGCTGATGACCCCCAGCGAGCTTGCCACCATGCCCGGAGATCGGTGCATTTTGCAGCTTCGGGGCCTGCCGCCGTTCTACTCCAAGAAGTACGATTTGAAGCAGCATCCAAACTACAAATACACCGCCGAGGCCGACAAGGTGAAAAACGCTTTTGACCTCAACGGCCTTGTGACACGGCGGATGGACAAGCTCAACCCCAACGAAACCTATACCGTTTACAAGGTGGACGTGCCGGACGAGGCGCTCACAGGCGAGGACGAGGACATCCTCAACTATGACGATCTCGACGACCCGGACGCCTTTGTATAACCTCTGGTCACAGTGGCCAGAGGAGTCGTAGCTGCCGCCAGAAATGGCGGCTTTTTTCATGGCCGGGGCTTTGCCCCGGAGAAATGGAGGATTTATGCAGTTTTTGCTTCTGCCGTTACTA
>VOFG01002506.1_pt1 | contig 29347 bp, 41 predicted proteins | sample 5384171 | NCBI WGS metagenome assembly VOFG01 (sample SAMN12384726, study PRJNA508395) | human gut metagenome | isolation source: healthy gut F | host: Homo sapiens
AACAACGCCGAGAGCTGGCGCATGAAGCGGGAGTGGAATTTGCACGCCGTCTGCTCAGGTGACAAATATGAAGCCGTTATTTGCACCCATATCAACAAGGAACACCTGCACTGCCATATTGTATTCAACTCTGTTTCATTCGTGGATGGAGTGAAATATCGCAATGCGTTCAAAGATTACTTTGAAGATATTCGCGGCATTTCCAATGAGGTCAGCCGTAAGTACGGATTCTCTGTCATTCAGCCGGAGGGCAGCGGTCAGCACTATGCAGAATGGAACGCCGAGCGCAGCGGCAAAGACCACCATCCGCGATCTTGTCCGGCAGGATCTGGACGCGGCCATTGCAGCCAGCTTCACATTTGCGTCGCTGCTGGATATTCTCAGGAAACGCGGATATACCGTCAAATACGGCTCTAACGTCAAGTACACCGCCGTCAAGCCGCCCGGTGGAGCGCGGTTTCTCCGACTGGACAGTTTGGGCGAGGATTACACTGAGGAAGCTATCTTGCAGCGATTGCGCAGGCAACGCGGCGTGACCGCTGCCATTCCGCCGGAACAAAGTGAATCCAAACGCTACTACCATCCGCAGCGTCCGCGCCGTATCCACCCGTCAAGCGCGGCAGCTTTCCGGGCGCTGTATCTTTACTATCTGTATTTGCTGTCACCGCGCAAACGGAAGCCCGCAGAAAATCCGTTTGAAACGCGGGCTGAAATTGCCGTGCGAAAGCAGTACCGGCAAGCAATTTTCCCTTTTGCAGAAGTATCAGAGATACAAAAGCCAGAGTTAGAAATGCTGTCCGATGCGCTGTCAAATGAGATGATTTTAGTGGACGGCGCAAGGAATTATACGCATTGCGCCGGGAGCAGCCGTCCGAGCAGCTTGACGCGGACATTGACAGTCTGACCGCACAGCTCCGCCTGCGGCGGGAACTGCGGTTGTGCGGGCAAAATCGCGGGAATATGCGCCGCGGATGCTGCGGCAGGTGCAGGGAAAAGCAATACACCACCAACAGAAAAATCATATGCCAGACAAGGAAGAAAGGAGGCAGCCTATGGAGTGCGCTGGCGAAGCCGCTGACCTGTAAATGAAAGAGGCGTACAGATTTCCCAGAAGAAGCAATCAAGCCGCTGGCATCAGCAAGAATTCGCTGCGCTTTTGTACGCACTGGCAAAGATCAAAAGAAAACCTATGGAATGGTCGGTATGAATCGTCTTTAAGCGAACAGCGGTCTGGTCGAAGTCTTTGCCCTTGCACACGGAGTGATTTTGATGATGCCTCAAACAGCGGCCAAAAGGTCGGCTATTTGTTGTTCTTCTTCATCGTGACAAGAAAAGCGATGCAACCTATATCGAAATTTTGACCAACATTGACCATCTCTCACAGGCAAATTATATCCTAGAGCAGATGGGATACCAGCCCGAGAGCAGTTGGAGTGACGCGCAGCCAAAAAGAGCAGACCCCTGCCTGACCAGAACCATCCTTGCAAAAGCAAAGGAGTGGCTGGATGCGCAGAGCGTCGGCTATATGATCTGTCGTCGCTTTGGTGTTCCGTGTGAAGCGCCCGACGTATCAAATCTGGCGGCATTTTTTTATGACGGCTTTGAACCGCAGGATCGGCGGCAGGCGCTTGGACAGATTCAGGACATGGCGCAGAAGATTGGCGGCAGCATTGAACGCGCAATCACGCCGCAGGTTCGGTCCCGGAATATGAACCGCAGCACACGTTAAAGAGGATTGCTCCCCTCCGGGGAATATCTTCCGCTGGCCGTCCGCAGTCAAGGCCGGCCGATGCTGACGCATCGGCCGCAGAGCCAGCCAGTGTGCGCACTGGCTGGGCCTTGACTGCGGACCGCCAGCGGAAGTGGGGCAGCCAAGGGGCGCAAACCAAGGCTGCCCGCTGGCGCGGGCAGCTCCTATGTTGGGGAGGGGCTGCGCGCCCGACCGGAAATACGTCTCACCGTGAGATTTATTTTATGGAAAATGGAGGTATTGAACGTCTATGAAAAAACTGCTTTTTATCATTCCGTCAGTCCTACTGCTGCTGGCTGCTGGTACGCTCATTTTCTGCAAGCGCCACGCCGAGACGAAGCGGTCTTGCCTGCATGGATATTGACTTGTGATACACAAGAAAAAATCATTCCGAAGCGCCGCCCCTGTGTGGGCGGCGCTTTCATACCTATCGTCTGGCTGGCCGTGCTGATGGCAGGATGTTATACGCCCGGAATGACCATCTTTGACTTGGTCGCACAATTCACCGAAGTGACCAAAATGCCCTTTGCGCTGCGCTGGACACCGCACACGGCAAAATTTATTGGAATTTTTCTGCTGCTCTACGGCGGCGCGATCCTGTTCTACTACACCGGGCAGAAGAACACCAGACCCGGCGAAGAACACGGCTCCGCGTCGTGGGGCAGCGTCAGGGAGCTGGATAAGAAGTACCGCGACAAGGATGCAGGCAAAAACGTCATACTGACCCAACACCTGCAAATGAGCATGAACGGTAAGCTGCACCGGCGAAATCTTCTGCAAATTATCGTCGGCGGTTCTGGTTCTGGCAAGACGCGATTCCTCGCAAAACCAAACCTCATGCTTGCCAATGCGAGTTTTATCGTCACTGACCCAAAGGGCGAAATGCTCCGCGCTGTTGGAAACCTGTTCTTGGAGGAGGGCTATGTGCTGCGTGTGTTCGACCTGATCGACCCGTCAAAATCAGACTGCTACAACCCGTTTTGCTACATACGCAAGGATGCGGACGTGTTCAAGCTGATCGATAATTTCATCAAGAACACCACTCCAAAGGGCGCGAAAGCAAACGATCCGTTCTGGGAAAAATCGGAGACGGCGCTTGACGCTGCGCTCATGCTCTATCTGCTGCACGAAGCGCCGGTTGAAGATCAGAACATGGAAACCATTCTCTACATGATTGAAAACGGCGGCGCAAAGGAAGAAGATGACGATTATCAATCTCCGCTCGACCTGCTGTTTGAAGCGCTGGAGGAGGAACAGCCAGACCACATCGCCGTGCGGCAATACCATATCTTCAAGCAAGCCGCGGGCAAAACTGCGAAATCGATCTTGGTGAGCGCCGCTGTTCGCCTTGCATCGTTCACGCTGCCGGAGATTCAGCGCATCACCGCCAGCGACGATATGGAGCTTAGCAAGCTCGGTGAGCGCAAGCAGTTTCCATCTTCTGCATCATCCCGGATTCAACGACGCATCTTTGAACTTCCTCGTCGGTATGCTCTACACGCTGGCTTTTCAAGAGCTTTACTATCAGGCGGACAAGGTGCATCAAGGCGCGCTGCCTGTTCCCGTGCGGCTGATGTTCGATGAATTTGCAAACGTGGCCTTACCGGATGGCTACGCCCGGTTGCAGGCAACCATGCGCTCTCGAAATATTATGTCAACTATCATCCTGCAAAACATTTCCCAGCTCAAGGCGCTGTTTAAGGACGATTGGGAGGGCATCATCGGCAACGCGGACAGCTTTGTGTACTTAGGCGGCAACGAACAATCGACGCACAAATATATTTCGGAGCTGCTTGGAAAAGAAACGATTGATACCCGGACATCCAGCCAGAGTAAGGGCAGGAACGGTTCATTCAGTCAGAATTTCCAACAGACTGGGCGCGAGCTTATGACACGGGATGAAGTACGACGGCTTGACAACAAAAACGCAATCGTTCTGATTCGCGGCGAAAACCGGTCATTGATGAAAAGTACGACATCCTGAAGCACCCGAATATTCACCGCACGGAGGACGGCGGCGCGCCGCCGTATCTTCACACGCCGCTGCGCGCATTTGCGGCGGACGATCTCTCATTCCCCATTGAAAACATCGACGATATTGAATTTTTGGAGGAATCTATATGAAACACGAATTAACCTCGCAGCGTAAAGAGCACCGCATCATGGCCATTGGACAAGCCTTGTGCTGACAACGGCACTGTTTACGACCTCGGCTTTCGCTGCTACAGCGATCCGCTGACCATCGTAAATAACCTGTCCGACTTCATTTTTTCCTGCATCAAGGCAATCGGTATTATCATCCTTAGGCTGGGGCGTTGTGCAGCTCGGTATGTCCGTGCAATCCCACGACGCGACGCAGAGAACGCAGAGCTTTACTTGTAATCATCCACACTCAAAGCCCTCGCCGCAGTTCTGCAAAGACTTCAGATGCAGGACGGGAGCGATCAGCCTTTGCGTCCTCCAAGCCAGCCTGCATCATTGCATGAAATTCTGCATCCGTCATTTCGTCACGAGCAACCGGCGCAGTCGGCAAGATCAGAGAAAATGGAATCCCATTTCTATAAATGATCTGCTTATACAGAGCGTTGATTACAACAGATGCCGGAATACCAAGCTGATCCAGAATCCCTTCCGCCTGTTCTTTTACATCAGGTTCTACACGGGCCATCACATTTGCGGTTCTGGTTGCCATACGAATCGCCTCCTTTGCTATTATTATATACGAATGTACTGTAAAACGCAATACATTTTTGCTTGCAGCTCTTGTTACTACAAAATGAAATGGAGATGAAATCATGTGAGTGATAACTGGGTTGTATCAACCCTTGAAAACGCGCTGTCGAACTGGAACGAGTATCTGGCGGAAATCTGGTCGCTGGTGTCGCAGACGCCGGAATCCTTTCGCGGCGGCGAGATTTGGACAGTCATTGTTAGCATCCACAACGCACTGGTAGGCTTTGGCTATGGTCTGTTGGTGCTGTTTTTTGCAATGGGCGTATTCCGCTCGGCGGCCAGCTTCCGCGAACTGCAAAGGCCGGAATTTGCTTTACGGCATTTTATCCGGTTTCTGCTTGCAAAGGTGGCGGTCGGTTCGTCGTTGGAGCTGATAACCGCTATCTATAAAATCTGCGGTGGTGTGGTCAGCACCGTCATGGGCGGCATTGGTTCTGCAATTTCTACAACGGCCACCCTGCCAGACAAGATTGTGGAGGCCATTGAGGACGTGAGTTTTCTGGAATCCATTCCGCTCTGGCTGGTGTCGCTGCTGGGCAGTCTATTGATTACGGTCCTGTCCTTTGTGCTGATTCTGACCGTCTACGGCCGCTTTTTCAAAATCTTATCTACACTGCCATTGCACCGCTTCCGTTGGCGTCATTCGCGGGAGAAGCTACGTCCAGAACCGGTCAAACGTTCCTGAAAAGCTACGTCGGCGTGTGTATGGAGGGCGCGGTCATTGTGCTGTCCTGCGTGATCTACTCGGCTTTCCTGTCTGGCGGCAGTACGGCGCTGGATGAATCTCTGCCCGCCGTCACAATGGTCTGGCAGTATCTCGGACAGCTCATGTTCAATATGCTGGTGCTGACAGGTCTTGTGGGTTCTGATCGGCTGGTACGGGAGATGATGGGATAGTCTGCTGATTCGTGCCGATGATATTATGTGCGGTTTCTTTGGTAAAAGATTCCAAAAAGACAATTTCAGTTTTCAACGAACGATATTCATAGGCATAAATTTCTTCAAATGCGTTAGCTATCAAATGATCCTATCGACCTTAAAAGCCAGATTCGGCCCGTGATATATACGAATATACAGTTTGTTTAATTTCATTTGAAAGAAGCGAAAAAAGTGAAGCGAGTCGTACTGTGCCTGTTAAATCCTTCCCATTCGAGCCGCCCTGAATTGGCGTGGCAATGATAAAGATAGTTTTATGTATATTTCACAGGCAAACGCTCGGTAAATTAGCGATTTGGACTTTTGGGAAAGTTTCTTCGAGCTTCCATGAGTTACTACAAATCCTCGGCTGCATAAAAGAATGAATCTGCAACAATAAGAAATTTTTGCGGATCGATATTCTGCCTTATTCAATCGCATCTTACAGCATTTATCGAAAAACATGGCCATCCTCCAAATGCATTTAACTATCCCGCAAGCATTTGTCAACGATAAGAAACGTGTCCCAAACTGGGACACGTTTCTTATATACGTTCACAGAAATCCAGCCTGGCTTCAGGTCCTTTGTGTAGTAACGAAGAAACTCTGCCATAATCTGTTCTTCGCGCCGGATTGTCCAACATAAGACGAAGAACAGCACGCAGGCAATGAAGATCAAAATACAGGCTGTTTGTGCGGTCTCCCAGCGCGGCCAGAAGAGTTTCGTTGCCCAAAGTAGCACCCGAGCGGCAGAAGCCGCAGCTTCCAGAGGATACGGATTGCCATTGGCAGGCTCCCCAGTACCAGACCGACGATCAAGAGCTGGCGACCTATTTCCTTGAATAAAATGAGTGTAGAGTTCATAGCATTTTTCTCCTTTTTGTCAAGTTTTTGCCTATAAATATTATCTCATATCCTAAAATCTCTGTCAAATTTTCAACAAATCGGAGGCGATTTTTATAGAAGTCAAAATTCCAAAAGAAATCCGTGCACATCGGGAAACGATCTTTTTCGGCCTGTCCGCACGGCAGTTTATTTGTGCGGTGCTGGCTGTCGGTCTGGCGGCTGGCATCTATCTCGGCTTGGGCGGTATCATCGGCAAAGAAGCCGCAAGCTGGCTGTGTCTGCTGGTGGCCGCGCCGGTTGCGATTGCAGGATTTTTTCATTACAACGGCATGAGCTTAGAACAGTTTCTTTGGGCGTTCATTAAATCCGAAATCCTGTGCGCAGGCCCGCGCCGGTTTGATTCTGTCAATCTGCATGAAGAAGTGTTTGCGAACATTATGGAGGACACACTCGAATGATGAAATCGTTGTTGGCTGCCAACCGCAGCGAGAAAGATTCTTTCCGTATCCCGCATAGCGTCCAGCAATCCATCCCCATCCGCCGTATCTTCACGGACGGTATCTGGCAGGTTGGACAGAAGTACAGTAAAACATGGCGTTTTTCGGACATCAACTATGCCGCATCGTCGATGGACGACCGGCGCAGCATCTTCCGTTCGTATGGCGCGGTGTTGAACAGTTTACCGACCGACGCAACCGCGAAAATTACGATCATCAACCGCCGTCTGAATCCAGTCGATTTCCAGCGCACGATGCTCATGCCGGAGAGTGGCGACGGTCTGGATTATTACCGCGGCGAGTACAACCAGATCATTCTGGACAAGGCTGCGGAAAGCAACAATCTGGTGCAGGAAAAGTACATCACGCTGTCCATCGGCTGCGCAAAATCGAGCAGACGCGCGCATATTTCAGGCGCGTCGATGCCAACCTGTCCGCCAGCTTTGGGCGGCTGGATTCCGGCGCTTACGCGATCTCCTGCGCCGACCGGCTGCGGCTCCTGCATGATTTCTTCCGCCCCGGCGAAGAAGCGTCGTTCCGGTTTGACCTGTCCGCGAACATCAAGCGCGGCATCGACTTCCGCGACCTGATCTGCCCGGACGGGCTGCAATTCCGCGCCGGGTATTTTGAAATGGGCGGCAAATTTGGACGTGTACTTTTTATGCGCGACTACGCATCTTTTATCTCCGACGAAATGATAAAAGACCTGTCCGACTTCTCCCGAAATCTGCTGCTGTCCATTGACATTCTGCCTATCCCGACGGAAGAAGCCGTGCGCGAAGTGCAAAGCCGAATCCTCGGCGTGGAAACGGACATAACCCGCTGGCAGCAAAGGCAGAATCGGCAGAACAATTTCACCGCGACTGTTCCATACGATCTAGAGCAGCTGCGCACAGAATCGAAAGATTTGTTAGAAGACCTGACCGCCCGCGATCAGCGGCTCATGTTCGCCTGCGTGACGCTCGTTCACATTGCCGACACGCTGGAGCAGCTTGACGCAGATACGCAAACGCTGCAATCCATCGCACAGGAAAAGCTCTGTGGTTTTTCTGTTCTACGCTATCAACAGGAGGACGGCTTGAATACCGTTTTGCCGTATGGCCTGCGGCGGATCCACGCGCTGCGGACGCTCACGACCGAGAGCTGCGCCGTCCTCATGCCGTTCCGGGCGCAGGAGATCCAAGACCCCGGCGGCTTGTACTACGGCGTCAACGCTATTTCCAAAAACCTGTTGATTTGCGACCGCAAGCGGCTGATCTCGCCCCATGCGTTCTATCTCGGCGTGTCCGGTTCCGGTAAGTCCGTAGCGATGAAAAATACCATCGCAAATGTCGCGTTGTCCACCAACGACGATATTATCATTATTGACGCAGAGCGTGAGTACGCGCCCATTGCGCGGGCGTTGGGCGGCGAAGTCATTGAAATCTCTCCGAACAGCCAACACCATATCAATCCGCTCGACCTGCAAGACGGCTACGAGGACGGTGAAAACCCGATTGCCATGAAATCTGAGCGGATTACAAGCATTCTGGAACAGCAGATGGGCGCGGGGCTTCTGACCGGAGCCAGAAATCCATCATCGACCGATGCACGGCCAGCGTCTATCAGAACTACTTCCACGCAAAAGGGCGCTGCCTATGCCGCTCCTGTCCGACTGGCGCACCGGAAGTCTTGCAGCAGCCAGACCCCGAAGCGCGTGAAATTGCCCTGCCGCAGAGCTTATTACGGAGGGCAGCTTGAACCTGTTCGCCCATCCGACGAACGTGGACATCAACAACCGGATCGTTGTCCTTGACCTTTATGAGATGGGTGAGCAGCTCCGTCCGACCGCGCTCGTTGTCGCACTTCGAAGCCATTCAAAACCGCGTCATGGAGAACCGCAAGCGCGGCAAATACACCTGGGTATTCCTCGACGAAGTGTATTTGTATTTCAAATACAAATATTCCGGCGAAATTCTTTACCGCGCATGGAAAAGATTTCGCAAATATGGCGCTGCATTGACAGCGGCAAGCCAGAACGTAGAAGAATGTTTGAAATCGAAACAGCGCGTCTGATGTTCGCCAACTCCGAATTTCTGCTGCTGTTCAATCAGGCGGCGACTGATCGGGCAGAGCTGTCGAAGCTGCTTCACATTTCCGATAAGCAGCTCAGCTATATCACAAACGCCGAAGCCGGTCATGGCCTGCTGCGCATGGGCGGTGCCATCGTGCCTTTCGTCAACACCATTCCCCGCCAGACAGAGCTATATAAGTTAATGACAACCACACCGGGAGAAAATCTGGTATGACAATCACGCTCGGAAGCCTGTTCGACGGGATCGGCGTATTTCCCTCTGGCGGCAAGCAGACATGGCATCACTCCGGTCTGGGCGAGGTGAGATCATACCGGACGCCATCTCTATTACAAAGCGCCATTTCCGGAGATGGTGCATCTTGGTGATATAACAAAGCTGGACGGCGGGAAAATACCTGCCGTCCATGTCATTGTTTGGCTCTCCTTGCCAGAATTTGTCATCCATAGGCCCGCGCGATGGCTTGTTGGGTGCAAAAATCCAGCCTGTTTTATCAGGCAATTCACATTATTGATAGAAATGAGGGATGCCAGTGGAGGGTTGTATCCAGCTATCGTTGTTTGGAAAACGTCTTTGGACTATGCTATCAAAAGCGATAAACGCGACTATCTTGCTCAAACTTTAAGGCGCCGAGGTTTCAATGCCTGATTCTGGACACTGGGCAGACGCCGGAATGGTGCGGGGCGACGGTGTGATCTGGCATGGCGTGTCATGGACGCCCAGTATTGGTCGACCCCAAACTCGCACGTCGGGAAAGAGTCTTTGTTGTGGCAGATTTTACGGGGAAGGCAGCGTGCCGCAGAGATATTAATCAAGCCCCGTGCAATGCTCCAGAATCCTGGGCTTTGCAGCGCGGGTGGGCTGCCCGCCGCCGAAGATCATAGAGATGCTTTCTTGAAGCAGGGCGGCAAATACCCGTCATTTTGCCCTTTACGGATTCAAAATGCGTGGGGCGGCCGCAAACCGAAATCGGCAGCAGTTCATCCGAAGCTTTGGAAAACGGACAGATGTCTTTCCAACTATTCTAGCGTCCCAGACTGCGTTCGCGTATTATTATGAGGACGATCCGCAGCCGGCTGCATCCGTTATCCGACCGAAGCGGAAAGCGAACGCCTGATGGGCTGCTGCCAGACTGGACGAAATACGGCGCAGACGGTGAAGAAACGAAGCTCCAGCCGCTATGCCGCGATTGAAATTCTGTCGCGCTGCCCTGCGCCGAGTAATATCATGGAGGGATTGCGGGCAGCTTTGTATTTATGTCTCACGGTGAGGGCGTATTTCTGCAATTATTTACTCAAATATTCAAAATTCAACATTGTGAGACACAAACCAGAGGTGATTTTGAAAGACACATTCGAGAGAAATTCGAGAAACGACCGGCCAAAGGACAAGCAGCCAAATCATCAAGCTGTATCCGCCGTCCAACGCCAGATGGTACAGAAATTCGTAAAAGAACTAAATGACAGCGCAAAGCGGTCTGACCGTTCGGACAGCGCAGAACGCACGGCGACCGAGCAGGTAGAAATGACTGCCCGCGAAATCGTCTACGAAACTGTTCAGCTACCGCGCCATGCAATCAACAGCCAGCCCGCAAAGAATCATGGAGTTCTTCTGCGGGTGTGCAGCCGAGCAAAGTCCGACCAGCCGCACCATGCGCCGGAATCACCGCGGAGAACGAACAGACGCGCCGCGTACCCGGTCAGATGCAACGCCGCCGCAGAGCACATCGATACCCGCAGCGCAGGGAACAGGCCCGACGTTAGCATAACGGCAAACCGCAAAAACGGCCACGACGGCGATCACGTCGATCACGCCGGAACAGTGACCGTGCCATCGGCAGAAACCGCACCGCGTCCCCCACAGTACGCACCCGACCGCGCTATTGATCGGAAACCGCATACGCGTCGCGATCCAACCAAGCCGCAAACGGACGCCATCGATCATGCCGCACCCGGTCACAATTCCCGACACCACGCCGTTGAAAAACAGCCGCGCCAACGCACGGAGGATGTGCGCACCAACTCTGCGCTAAAACGGCGCCAAAGTGCGATTTCAACCACAGGGGCAGGCCGCGCGTGTATGTGCGGCGAGGCAAAGAAATCGTGCTGAGAAACCGTCTGCGCGGGAGCATCTTCATACAGAGCAACCGGAAAAGCCGCAGTGCGGACATTCCAAAAACGCCGCCAGCAAAGGCCAACGTTTACAGAGCTGCGCGTGAACCGCATCCCGAAACCGACACACCAGAAAAATGGTCGAACGTTCAGCATATCAAGCGGCCTGGCGCGTGGACGCCGCAAAGTTGCCGATCACGCGGCAAAGAGCAGACGATTCGTGAGCGGCCAGCGGTCACACCGGCGCACGATTTACCGCCTCGCCCGCAGGAGCAGGCACGACAAGCCTTTGTAGAAAAACAAGCGCAGCTCTCTCAAAATCCATCCATCGAATCCATCTATCCATCCGAACCGGCTGCCCCCTCTTCCACCGCAGCCGCCTGTTTCGGAAGCGCCCGCGATCACGCCGGAAGCGTCAGCCGCTCACGGCTGGCAGCGGCAAAATCGGCCCCACCTGTCCAGCCGTCCAGCCACCGGAGCAAATCCCACCAATGGAGCCGCCCCCGCCATCCGTGAAAAGCCGAAGCCAAACCGCTGCACCGAGGAAAACCCCGGCGCGGCGTTTTCCATTCGGACAATGGATACGGAACAAATCAGCACCAAAGGCGAAGCCAAAACACCTGCATCAAAAACCGCTGCAAAGCGGGCACGGAAAGCAGCAACGCAAGACGCACAGAGAAAATGCTTTTTTAAAAAGAGCAACAAACGCGAGCCAGCCGCCACAGCCGCGAAAAAAAAGCTGGCCGAAGCCGCGGCAAAGGCGGTCAAGGGAGCTGATAAGCGCCCTTGCCAGTTTGGGTGGCGGCACAGCGCTTTTTATTGTGTTTTCCATCGTCATTGTCGCGGGCGCGTTTCTTGCATCGCCGCTGGGGATTCTGTTTGCGGACGAGCAGGAAAGCCGTGATGATACCGTTCTGCTGGCAACGGCCATCGCGGAAATCCAAGGTGAGTACCATGTAGAACTGGAGCGTCTGCAAAACGGAGATTTTGCGTCTGTTCAGATCGCCGGCAGGCCCCGGATTGGCGTGAAGTCGTAGCTGTGTTTGCGTCCAAAAACAGCGGGCACAGAGGACGGCGTGGACGTGTTCACGCTCGACGAAGAACGTGGAGCTGCTGCGTCAAGTTTTCTGGGATATGTGCGATCACAACGGCAACGCAGAACGTTGACGTTCCGGACAGCAACCCGACGACGAAGTGGATGACAGCCACAGAGGAATTGCGCTGACCATCACGATCACGGCCAAAATCCGCCGAACAAATGCGCCTGATATACGCATTTACAAAGTATCAGAATGACGCGCTGGATATTCTGCTTGAAAACCTCGGCAGTCTAAATGTACCTATGGGTTCGCTGACCATTTCACAGGAGGACGCCATTGCAGTTGCTTGAAAATCTTCCCGACGATCTTGACCCAGCACGAAAGGCCGTCGTGGAAACGGCAGTGCAACTCGTCGGGCGCGTGTCGTACTTCTGGGGCGGAAAATCTTTGACGCTCGGCTGGGATGACCGCTGGGGCGTTCCAACGGAGGTCACAGCCGCAGGAAGCGGCTCCACGGGAACGATACGACCGTTCGATTAGACTGTTCGGGGTTCGTCGATTGACATTCTACAACGCGACGAATGGCAGCTTATTATCCCGGTCGCGGCGGCGGAGCTGCAACGCAGCACAGCTATTGTACCAACATCGCATGGAGCGACGCGCAGCCGGGTGATCTGGTGTTCTATCCCGATGATTCCCACGTTGGCATCGTCGGCGGCAGGGACGCGGACGGAAACCTCTTAATTGTTCATTGCAGCGGCGGCGCGAACGTTGTTATCACCGGTTCGGCAGGCTTCACAGTTGTTGCCAGGCCGGACTGCTTTGGCAGACTGAAATACATTAAAGGTCATGGACACGCGTGATACCTTTTTTTGCGTCAAAAACCGGGCAGATTGTTTGTCGATATTCGTTCCAGTCGGCGAAGCAAACTACATCATACATATTATAATGTAGAATCTTGTCGAAATGCGTATCACGGTGAGATTTATTTTTTCCGATGATCCGGATCCGGGAAAACGGAGGCATCTATCAAGTCTGCGGGATCAATGTCAAGCGCGTCGGCAAGATTGAAAAACACATCCAGCGAAAATCTTTGCCAGCCCCGGCGCTTCAATGGCGCTGATAAGGGAACGGCTGATCCTCGCCTTTTCAGCCAATCGTTCCGTGACATCCCACGCATTTTGCGGAGCGCAGCGATGGCAATGCCAAGATGAATAAATCGGTCGTGATTTTTGAATGAAATATTTTTGCCCATACACTGACACCTCCTGCGTATAAGCAAATTATACGAGTTCCATAAAAACTTTCTGTCTGAAATGGTGTTGTATTGATTTAATCTGTGAGCAATACTATAATAATCAAAAGCGAATTAACGCATACGAACATATTTTGCACACAGTTTACAGAGAGACAGAAAGCAGGTGTTGAATGGTACGCCCAAAGCTGCGCGATCCTTGATTACAATCCCATGCGGTTTGCATGGGGTTTGATGAAGAAGCGTTAAATGTCGCGACAAGCTGAGCTGGCGCAGCAGAGACGGTGCTGCGGTCAACAGGGTGTAACGCAGTTCTATGTCGGCTGTGACTACTAAGTGCAGGCTTCGTACGCAGCGGAGATCATCAAGTTCTGCGTAACGATCTGAAGCTGCTATGTCAGCCGCACGTAAAGAATGGCAACTAAAATGACGCCGCAGCGCTTCGGGAGCGGTATTTGATATGCTGACCAAACACGTACCTGAGCGCGGTCGGGCCCGTCCGCAGCCGACGCGCAGCTTGAAGCCTATCATCGCACAGATCATCCGGCAGGCCGATGCGCGCGGTTTATCCGTTGCCAGAGGCAATGCCGCAGACCGGGCAATCCAGCACGCGCAGGAATGAAACGGCCACGCTGCTCATTCATCCGGACACGCTGAAACGGAATACGCTAACATAGAAGTTTGATATGCTGATTCGCAGGTTTCACCATATAATAGCGATAGAAAACTTCGTAAAATCTCTCAAATTTACGATGGCATCGTTAAAATCTCCTGCAATCCTCAGCGCTGGTTCTACTCGGACCATACTGACGGCGAATAAGCTTTTAAGCCACGCGAAAAGCTGATCTTTCTGAACAGCCTGTTTTTGCTGTCCATCGATGGATGGACATACAGCAAGGTTGTTGTTATATCTGCATGGTTAAGCATTTCGCTGACGCTTTTATATCAATGCCACTTAATACACTGCGTTGCGTAGCTAAAAGGAGCGTGTGATAGCAGCGCTTTTTCAAACCACAGCGGCGCAGAACGGATTCAAAATAATACTGATAGTTTCGCGGTTCCATTGGTTTGTCAGGCGGCCCGGTCAGCAGATAGGCGTTCTCCGGCAGACCGGAAACGGCTTTCCAGGAAGATTATCATATCTTCCGGCAGCGGAACAATGCGTACAGAAGATTCGCTTTTCGGTGTCTGCACGATCAGGCGCGTGTTTCCATTTTGCCGGATACGCTGTGCCGCACGTTCGATCCGGAACGTGCCGTTCTGGAAGTCAATGTCCGAAACGCTGAGCGCACAGACCTCGCCAAGCCGCAGTCCTCCGTTTGCCGAAAGAAGAATCCCTTGCGTTCTTGTGGATTGGCTGACGGTAAAAGAGCTTTTCCGATCTGTGCAAGCTCCCACGCAGAAAATGGTTCGATGCGCGGCTTTCTTTGCCGCTGGCAACGGAACATTTAAGGCATCACAATAAAAATTGAAAACTCTCTGGCAGCAAATCGAAGCGCACTCTGAGCAGAACACCAATATCCCGGACACTGCCGATAAGCTGCCGCCGGACAGGCGACCGGTGCTTTGATTCAGAAAATCCGTCAAGCACTTTGCCGTCAGTGCCGTAAACTCGGGAGCATCCCCATAAACGGAAGAATGTGCTTCTCGATCAACGAATACCTGGCGCGGGTGGACGGTTTCACATCGACCTGCGCCAGATACCATGCAAAGCTTCTTTACCGTCAGGCGGCAGCTTCCCCACCGACGCTTTGCATAAAAGTTCGTTTACGTTCTTCCAGCTTTGCCTTGACCTCGGTATAGGTTCTGGCATAGACAGAAGCTATATTTTGCTTTTCCGTCCGGTTTCTGCACTGATAAATCGGCCTCTCCCAACGTCCGTCTTTTTCGTTTGTAAATGTTCTCACCGGTTTTGCCAAAAAAAGAACACTCCTTCCACCTGACGGTATTTCTGACTGCGAATAGAAGACCCGGAAAAGGCGCTGACACCTGAATGAAAGAAACCGCACCATTTGTTGCAGATCGATAATCGCAAAAGGAAGTACAAATTGCAACATTTTGCCGCTTAAGCGCATTGACTTTTTCTCCCGCTCTGCTGTATAATGAAGTCAGAAATAAAGATATTTTGCGTTTTGTGACTTCGTAAATTTACAGAGATTTACGAAATTCAGTACCATCAGGATTTGTGTGTGCAGATAGTATCCTATTTCCCTCAGCACATACAAAATCTGCTTTACAACTTCATATTGCATCCGAATGTGTGGCCGTTGGACTGTCGGCCGGTGTTTCCGGCAGGGTGGCGAAGCGAAACCGGAATGTGCCTACTCTGCGGAGCTGTGAGGCATGAGGAAAACGTCGAGGCGGGAAACCGCTGGGCTAAAAGGCCCGTCATTGCAGGAAACCCCTGTGAGAAGACAGACGTGATCCGAATAGAATTTTCTATTCAGATTGCAAGTCAGAATACTTTGCTATCTTCAAGTCTGTTGCAGCGCTCTGCTGCGATAGGCAGGATGAATCCGCGCTGCCTGAGAACGGAAGTATTTGATGGCCTGCGGACACGAAACACCAATTTCTCTTTGAGAATTGGTGCTTTCATCTATTGGGGATTTTTGCGGGGTTGCCCGCAGATTACCGAATGTTCCCATGGCCTACGTCCTGCGAGCAGTAGCCGGGCGCGAAGAGGCCAGTTTACGCATCGAACGGATATCTCACGAGCATCAGTTTGCCTTGGGCATCAAAACGACACGCGCTGGAGCAGCTCGCAATTACCTGCGTGATTGCATGGTGGACATTGGGCATCTGCCGCGCAAATGCAAAGTGGTTGGCAGCGAGGCCAAATGCCACGCTGACGGCGCGGAAAATGCGCTGAACACCATCTATTCTGGCAACAAAAACGATGCGTTTACGCCACTCAGGTAACAAACGAAAAATCGTACAGGATTTATATAAAGAGCAGGCTCGCATTGTGGATGCCGAGCTTGCGTAGACGCGCCCGCGCACCATGGTATGGAGGGCGGGCGAATGAATAGAGAAAACGCGACCTCCATCTTGCGGAGTTGGTCGAGCAGGAACTAGCAACAAAGACCGTATCTGCCCTCGCCCAGGGGAAGATATTCAGTTTGCGCTTGATACCAGAGTGACGGTTGGAACAACTTCAGCGGTATCTTCGCGCTGCACCAGAAAAGCTGGGGCGTACACCGACCAAGACCGAAGTCGCGGGAGGCTCTTATATCGATCTGCGCTTTGATTCCCCATTGAAACGTGCGGTTCGGGACATTGGCACTTGGAGAAAAACAGCATGGAATACTTTCTATGCCCAACTTGAAAATACAAAACGATATAAGGACGAGCTGCAATTCCAGCGCGACAAGCGCAAGGCGAACAAAGCCGAGCGCAAGGCCAAGCGGCGAGCGCAAAAGCAGGCCGCGACTGCCGAGGGCGGAGGTGCGGCAGGCCGAAACGTTTCAACGGTCAGCAATGGATGGAGCAGTTGATTCGCCAGCGCACTAACGCGGCGCTTGCTGGTTTACCGCCTGCGGAACGCCGCCTGCGGCATGACGAGGAACGCAAGCGGCAGGAGGCCATATATCGGCAGGAGCGCGATGAAAAAGCGGCGCGTCAGAAGCTGCTCAAATCCCCGGTTCCGAATTGGGAACGCGGAACCGGGGATTCAAAACAAATCTACCGGGCCTTCGCCCGTCTCGAAATGATGAATCGCATCGACAACTGAATAGCCACAGCATGAGTTATTATTGCCCTCGGTGAAGCGACGCGAAGAAACGAGCGCACCAACGGGCAGAAAAACGCGGTCTACGTCGCGGCGGGCGGGAGCGCAGGAAGCGTGCGTATCTGTGGTGTGAAGCAGGAATTTGTTGCTTACAGCAGCTTTTGCTGTGACATAAAAGACCCAACAACGCTGATGCAGAGCTGTTCTCGGCTGCATCGGCTTAACCGCGAGGAACGAATTTATGCGGACAGAAAGGAAGTCAAGCATGAAAAAAGATTTCAACTCCCGCGCGCTGGCACTGATCCTTTGCTGCTGGCAATGGCGTATCGCTGTTCACGATCAGCGCGTCGCTGCAACGAGCCGAAGAGTCCCTGAGTGGACACACTTGGGCAACATTTATGCGGGCCTTCGTTACTGGCGCAGACTTTGTGAGGCGTCGAGTAGCATGCGACAAGCACAGACCTTCATGGTACAGTTGCCAATTATCTGGCCGTGCCCAGCGGCACCGCGAGGTGGCACCGAATTGACTGCCACGCTGCTGCGGCAGACCGGACCGTGACAGCTTCGTGTCTCAAATTCGGCAAGAACGTTCCGAATCCGCCTCAGGGTTCCATTTCTACACCTCGAAACCCGTCAGCATTTCCACCGGCGATCCTGTGTTCATCATGGAATGGCAATACTGGCACTGTGGCTAACCTTATGGTTCAACAAGATTCGGTAGTTACGCTTTTGGGTCGATACCGACATCTGTTACTATGAACGGTACTGCGCAGAGCGCGATCCTTGCGAACGGCACGAACTGGGCTACGCGATCACAGCTTCACAGAGAAAACACACTTTCCATTGTTGCGATTCGCAAGGGCGTAACCACACCATTTCCTGCGGCACCAAGTCTCATTAATTCGGGCCGGCAGCGCACCTACTCGGCGAGCTACCTGCTTGCCAACAACTCCGGCTGGGGTTATCTTGGCACGAAGTTTGTAGGCAAGACCGCACCTGAAACCACTGGCGTTTCCGCAAAGGGTGCGTTCGGCGGCTCCATTGAGTTCAAGTTTGAAAACGGCATCACAAATGATGAAAAAGAACCCCTACGGCGTAGACTTCGTGATCTATGGCAATGCCTTTAACGGCAACCCGGAGGCTGGCGCTGTGCAGGTTTCCGGAGGATGGCACAACATGGTATGAGCTGGCCGGTTCCAACTACTTATGCGATGGCAATTTCACTTACAACGCGCCGTCCAGCGGCTTCTCCAAAGCCTACTCTGGCACTCTGCGCAACACCAGCGTTATTTACAATAAAAGGTTCCAGTAGAGTGTCTGCTAAACTCGGCAGCTTGAACGCGGTGGAAGTCGCCCTGGCAGCATGGTTCTGCTGCTTACGAACTTTACTGCTTTTTGACGGCAATCCAACTGGCGGCGCACATTGCGCAAGCGGTGTCCCCGTGGAATCTCAGCGGCGACACGCTGACCTTTGCTGGTATTACAGCGATTGCGGATTCGGACACGACGTCTGGACTATGCGTTCGGCTATGCAGACGTTACCCCGAACGGCAGCCCTTGACCAGTACGGCGACGCGGTCAATCCCTACACGCCGTACACACTTCCGATAAGACCGGCGGCGACGGCTTTGATTCCGGGAGTGGGCGGTTGATATGACCGGCCTGCCTGTTGATGTGACCGGCAAGACGTTCCACCATGTGCGTGCTTACAGCGCAGTTCTGGATTTTGGCAGACGGCGAGACCTCGGCTGAATTACCGGTATTTACAACATACACATATGTTGGTTACACCGATGAACCCACATCCCTGATACAATCAACGGCACCGAAATTGCGAATCTTGTTAATGCACAGCGTGTTACGGTGAACGAGGATGATTATGGCGTCGTGTTCTATGATGCAAGCCAAATGGGTCTCAGCGAGGCAACGATTTCGCAAGCGCAGCGAGTACCGCAAATGTATATCAATAGCCTCCGTGGGAACATATACAAAAACAAGTTCTGTAAATTATGTGCGTGTAATCGTACAAGATGGTGTTGCAGCACCTTATATTGCAGTTATTAAAAAGTTCCTATTGGAGTCAGGGGCGAAACCGCCAAAGGCTTCGCCCTTTCTTGGAGATATATGAAAAATCCTGTCCGTTTTCCTTTCAATAGTAATTGTACTATCTCTCATTCCGGTTAGTGTGTTTGCTGCAACGGACACATATCTGGAAACAACAATAACTGCTATAGTTTCTTATGAAAATAATGGTGAAAGTCAAGATGCGTTACTAACGGTCATATCAGAACAGAACAGGAAATAAGAAAAAGGTTATATAGAATACGGAAAGATATGACACATCTGCTAAAAATTCCCAAATCATAAGCATCTTTTAAGAAAACGAAAGTGGACTCTTTAAATTACCCTTATATTATAAATAGTAATGGGTAAAAATCATGGATGAAAGTCAGATATCTGTAGCACTTTCAAGATGAGACTGCTTATTTAAAAACAACGACTTCTTTCAACGGAAACAAATAACTTTATAACTTTTTGGAAATAACATCCCTACATACAGAAAGATGATATGGATGTTTCTCTTGCAGAAGTAATATCAACTAGACATGTAAAAGGAATCATTGCCCAGTGTCTGGAGTACGGACGCTAGGAAATGATATTTATACAAATTGCTACTCCCCCAAGAAGTAAATAAAGAAACTCTTAAAGAAGTTATTGACCGGCGTTGCCTACAAGTGGTTATTATACAGAAATGATCGCTGAACGGCAGAATATCAAGCGCGCAAGGGATTTTGGCAAGAACTTAAAGACATTGTAGATGTGGCAAACACGGTCTATCAAAATGAAAATGCCACACAGATGAGGTCAATGCTGCTCTGGTTGCGCTGAACGCCGCACTTCCGGGAGCAACAGCAAATTTGATCTCGCTTGAAAATGTCAATGCTACATTCTTATATGAGGCAATTCATTCCTGAGTGGCGCTGGCAACAGGGCGAGTTGAGCGATACGACCGGTACACCAGTCAGTGCAGACAACTGTACCGCTATCACATGGAACACAGCAGCAGACGACAGGGTCGCAGTAAATGCCGCAGCAGAGGCCGCAGACGCGCACAAGCTGGTCAACGCTGATCTTTACAACACTGCCTACGAAAACTATCAAAGCCGTAAGGCAGAAGCCGAAAGCCCTGATCGAGCAGTATGACCCGGCCAAGCTGAACGAAAGCGATTACAGCACGGAGAACTGTCGGGCGGCGTAATGTCGCGCGCCTACAATGTGCTCAAAGGCCGATATAGGTGCCGTATCGTCGCGGCACAGCGGAAAGATTACGCCATGCTGAAAGCGTTCAACGGCTACTACGCGCCTACAATGAAAGCGGTCAGTGGACGCGTGCCAGCGCATCGACGCGCTGAAGGATGCCCTGACAGCTTACCAGCACCGAGGATGTCACTGTTTCGCTTACCTACATCAACAATTTCTCAGCACCATATGAAGGATTCCGAGGGGCTGCCGATCTGTATCTCAACACCAGTCTTGGCTTGGCAAGCGGAAACGCCACACTCGGCGCAGCATTTGATGCGAGCAGAAATCACTGTTGATAGGCACAATGGCGACGCTCCTGACTTGGGACGAGCAATAACAGCGATAAGGAAGCCATTTATTCGCTCTACATCAACGGCAGCCATTACGGAGATTACCGCTGGGGGTCAAAAGCACGTTGGAATAACGTTCAGCCTTAAGACGGCGATGCTGTTCGTCTGGTGCGCATCCCCTTCAGATGTTCAACAGCGAGGATTGTCTGGCTGACGATTCTTCCAAAGTCTCGATTCTTCCTGCATCTCCTGGTTTCGGTTACTACGAGCTAAGCTATACTATGATTCGTGCGACAGCTCCGTCGGGAACCGTGAAGGTTGGCGATGAAGCGGGCATTTTCCGCAACTGTAACCGGCGCATACGCAGGCGCATCCGGCAGCAAGAGCGCAGAGAACATCACGCTCTTTGTCAGCGACCCGTCGGAGACGAAACGCTGTCGCAGCCGACGCACAAAACAACAGCAACAACGGATACCAGCGGCAATCTGGAATACATTTTCAGAGAACCCGGCTATTACACCATGCCATATTCAATGCTGACGCCGGACGATACCAACGTATAAGTCTGGCCAATACGGCGAGTCACGGAATGGCGGAAGTAATTACTCCTATTATGCGGTGATTACGCCATCAATCCATATCCGCAGCGGACATCAATGCGCTGATTACCAATCTGCAGCGAAAATCTCATGGCGGGCCAGCTATTATGAGCGTTTCCATGACTATGATTTCACAACTGGACTATCGGACATTTACATCCCGCATATAACGCTGAAATCAACCAGACCTCCGCAACAACATTCAAAAGGGCTGATGGATTCGTTTTGATGCAGACTATGCAGCATTGTTGCAGACGGCAGGTGCAAACGCGCTTGACCATGCGGCTATCGACTGCTTGCGCTCCGCAAGCTGTCTATCTCGCGGACGGTTAAGTACGCTGACTGCGGGCAATAAAGATTTGGTTGAAGAAATCAGACTACTTACGCTGCCTTGAACTCCGTATCAGAATCGTTACTGACTGTGAACGAAAAAGCAACGCTGGAAGAACTGGCTGCAATCAAAACTGAGGCTTCCGGCTGTTGCTGTGCGTGAATCTGGCCCTTGATACGGATGAAAGCAAATTCCCGAAAATCACAGATGCCAATATGGGCGCGGCACAATTCCGGTTACGAAAACACAAATGAAACAGACCCCGAATCCTGACGGCAGTCTGCCCTCAATGTCTGGCAACTGGTGGGTTTCTCTGGCAGCTTTGCCGGAAAACCGCAGCAGCTGGCGATTATGTATTCATTCGCTATTATCTGGACACAACAGACGGCTGTACTGGCCTGTCTGGTCGATTGACAGCGGTAAAACATGGATGCGTTCTGAACCGCAAACGCTGACAAGCGTTCACGAGTCGGTGGCGGATACCTACGATCTCTTACCAGATTCCGAAAAACGCTGCGGACGGCAGTATCGTGACTTTCTCCATCAAGATGGTTTCCAAAACGGAATACCAGAAGATGTTTGAAACGCTCGATGAAGAAGCGATTACCAAGCTGAAAAATGCGGCTATCGCGGTCGTCGAATCCGCGTTCAATGCCTGCGACAAGAGCAAGTATGATGAAGCTGGCATTGCCAAGCTGGAAGATGCGCTGAAATCCGGCAAGGACGCGATCAACGCAGCAACCACGGAAGCTGCGATCAAGGACGCCCGCGATAAGGCCATATCTCAACGTAAAGGCCGTGCCGGAAGCCGGAAGAGCATTACAACCGGCAGCATCAAATTACCGAAAACTCCGGCACGGCAAATCGGCACCGTAGGCAAATCAGCGTAAGGAGAACACGACGTACAGCGCCGCTTCGTTCAACCGGCACCATCGTCTCCGGCGAATACGGAGCTTGGCACGAAAATGACATGATGACCGTCGTCCTCAAGGCGCTGGAGCTTGGCGGTTGTTAAATGGAACGGCGAACCAAAGACGACCTGACGGCTGATTCCTACACCAAGACCACCTACATTGCATCCATCCATAAGGGCAGCGAGACGCTGTCTGAAAAGGAGGGCAGCAAAACGCTGGCTGGATGGGAATTTACGCTGAACGGTGGTTCGTCAATCAGACTTTCGCGGCGTTCGATCAAAAAGCAGTCTGAGATCCCGGTGATATGATCGCTTTGTCATGTTCACCACCAATCTTGGCGAAGATGTCGGCAGTTCGTGGACGAACAATGAAACCACGCTGTCAGTCTGACCTTCAGCGGCGGCAGGCTGACCCCGGCGTATGCGAAAGCGACGACCGACTATCTTTCTGGTCATTCCCAGTGGCAGGTCGGCACGCATCAACTATTCCACCGCAAATAAAATTTCCAGACCAAAGCTTATCTGAACACCTACGGCGACAACGCCTACTACGCAAACAGCGACATTATGGCTGTTTCGTCCGGCGACGTGATCTATGTCGGTGTTGGTGACAAGAGGCTGGCCACCATGAACAAGGCTTCCATCGCACGACAACCCGCTATACCATCACCGTCATTACCCAGAATAGCTGATGCAGCAGATGTGCAGAAACTCATTTCCAATCTTCCGTCTCCGGAGCAGATCCACGCTGGCAATAGCATCGGATGTACGCACGGCAAAAGAAAGCTGGATTCGATTTGCAGCCGATACACAGAAAACGAAATCTCGAAGCGCTGAAGAAGAAGCTGAACGATTGCTATACGGCCATTACGGATATGGAAGCAGCGAAGATCGTCTTGACGCGATTGCTGCCCTGCCTGCAACACCGACTGTGATGACATTAAGCACAATCCGCTCGGCAGAAAAAGCCTATAACAAGTTGACAGATGACCAGAAAGCCTATCTGACGCAGCGCGCAGTGAACAAACTGAACGCGGCTGTTTTCCACTTTTGCTGTCTCTACGGCAAAGTTGGATATGTGTACGGACTGATTGCTGCACTTCCAGAAGACACCGTAACGGCGAAAGGATCAGACGGCGTTGAAGCTGCACGCGCCGCATACAACAACCCTGACCGAAGCGCAGAAAAAAGCAGGTCAGCAATTATTCCAGACTGACCGATGCGGAAAAGGCGCTTGAAGATCTCAGTACTGACCGCGATCTATGAGGGAATACCTCCGCAATGTGAATACGTCAAATTGGAACCGGAAACAGCCGTCTCTCGGCTCGACCTATGGCAGTGGGCGGTTTCTGGCGAAGCCAGAGCAATGTCAGCGCATCGGTCTGGTACGACAAGTACCCTGTCGAACATAGCAACGACAAATTTAGCTTCTAAGAGCAACCAAGCTCGATAACGCAATACGCAGACCAAGCATACCGAGTATTCCCGTCATTCTGGCGCTGACCGCGCTCGGTGAGGATGCGACGAAGTTCACCGGCCCAACGGCACGGTCTACAACCTTGTTGAACCTCTGTTTGAGAAGAACGGCAGCACCCGCGTTTCGAGCAGGGGCAACAACGGCACAGCATTTGCACTGATTGCACTGGATTCCGGCAACTATTACGACAATGCGACCGGCACCAACTGCACGCAATGCGTGGATCAATAACCTTGACGCGCAGATCAGCGATGGCTCTTGGGGCATCGATGCAGATTTCCCGGCTCCAACGTTGATATGACGGCAATGGTCGTACAGGCATTGGCTCCGTATTGCAGCACAAATGCCAACGTCAAAGATGCGGTAGATAAAGTGAAATGGGCTGTCGCTGAATACCAGAAAACCGGCGATTATGCGGCTCGAATCCGCCGCACAGGTCGTGTCGCGCTGTCCGCACTGAACATCGACGCAAAGATAGACAGCAGATTCCAGCATAACGGCATCAGCGTTCTGTCCAACTTCCACAGGCTATGCGGTTAACTCAAAGGATTCCTGCGACAAGCAGCCGAACAGCACAGTCAATCAGATGGCATCAGGCGGGCGGCCCTGCACGCTCGTGCGTACTTGGCCGCTATGTAAACGGAAGCAAGCGACTGTACGATATCCGACAGCCAAAGCGCGAACGCGGACGCACGAAGCTGTTATCGACATGATCAGCCAGATTGGCTATGTCGGTGAAGATCAGCTTAACGCCATTGCCGAAGCGCGCAATGCCTACAACAAGCTCTCTGCTGCTGACAAGGCAAAGGTAGAAAACTACAATACCCTGACCGCTGCCGAAACTTCGTACAAGGCAATTCTGAAGCAGCGAAGCGGACAGAACAGTACAAGGCTGCTCAAGACACTATGACGATCTTCTGAGGCGACAAAACCAAAAGTACAGTACCGCCGCAAAGAAGAAACTCGCAAACATTCTCAGCAGGCACAGACGGATATGAGACGCTGCGGAATCACCGAGCGTATCACAACAATCTATGATCAGGCGGTCTATGATCTGGATGCTGCTTCAAGCCCGGCGATGTGGAAGTCACGTTCAAGATTGATCCGGTGCGCTCGAAGCAACGCCAGGATATTTGACCTGACAAGGACAGCTATCTGCCCGAATGCGTCACGTGGGTTCCTACCACCAAAACGTATGCGTTACTGCGAACGCTTCGCAGTTTACCAGCCTGTACACGGTCAACGGCCTGCATCCGGATGTCGGCGAAGGACAAGACGCTTCAGGACGGCGATATCGTTGTCTGGCACTATGTCAACGACTACTCCTATGAGGTCGCGGACTGGAAGGGCGACGCTTCTCATCCTTCGCTCGGCAGCGGCGCTTACTACTACGCATGGCTCCGCGCGCAGGATATCACGCCGGAGGAGTATGTACGGCTCCATATCGGTGAGATCCTGACCGTCGGACGCCACGGCTCCGCCAATCCCTCCAGTGTAAAGGTCTCCGACCTCGGCAAGTCGATCACCTTTACCTTCAAGCCGGACACAGGCTACCGCGTCAAGGACGTGAAGGTGGATGGCAAGTCGGTCGGTGCGGTCACGAGCTACACCGTGAAGAAGCTCACGATCTTTACCCGCATCGTCGTGGAGTTCACGGACGACACGCTGCCGTTCGAGGACGTGACGACGAACGACTGGTTCTATGACGACGTTGCGTTCGTGTACGGCGAGGGCCTCTTCGCCGGTACGAGCAGCACGGCCTTCAGCCCGAACGCATCCATGACCCGCGCGATGCTCGTCACGGTGCTCTACCGTCTGGAGGGCAAGCCCACAGTCCGCGGCGAAGCGGCTTCTCGGATGTCGTCGTGAACAGCTACTATGAGGATGCAGCGACGTGGGCTGCGGACAATGGCATTGTCAACGGCACTGGCCCGACCACCTTCAGCCCGGACACCAACGTAACCCGTGAGCAGCTGGCGGCGATCCTCTACCGCTACGCGCAGTATAAGAAGTATTCCACCAAGGCAAGCGCGAGCCTGAATGGCTTCAGCGATGCACAGAGCGTTTCCAGCTACGCAAAACGCCGCTCGAGTGGGCGGTCGCCGAAAAGCTGGTCAACGGCGCGAACGGCAAGCTCATGCCCAAGGGCGATGCGAGCCGTGCGCAGGTCGCCGCGATTTTCCACAGATTTGTGGAAAATGTCGCCAAGACCGCAAAATAACAGCTTCCGCAGCAGGACTGCCCGGTTTTCCGGGCAGCCCTGATTGCGGCGTTTATGGGGGATTTTACTATGAAGCAAATTCGCAGACTAATAGCGCTGCTTTTGACGCGCTGCGTCCTGTTTACACTGGCGGCCCCGGCCTTTGCAGCGTCGAGCGTGCAGAGCGAAATGAAGGGTACTGGCGGAGTATATGCTTTCCGCCGTCAAAGCGCCGGAGGTCGGCTCTATCGGCGGCGAGTGGGCAGTCATCGGACTGGCACGTTCCGGCTGCTCCGTCCCGGCAAATTACTTTGAAAGCTACTATGCGCGCGTCGAAAAGTATGTCAAGGACTGCAAGGGCGTGCTGCATGAGAGAAAATATACGGAATATTCCCGCGTCATTCTGGCGCTGACGGCCATCGGCAAGGATCCGTCGAACGTGGCGGGCTATGACCTGCTCAAGCCGCTGGGCAATTTCGAGAAACCGTCTGGCAGGGGATCAACGGCCCCATCTGGGCGCTGATCGCGCTCGATTCCGGCAATTATGACATCCCCAAAAACAGCGAGGCCAAAACGCAGGCCACGCGCCAGCTCTATATCGACGAGATCCTGAAAAACCAGATGAAGGATGGCGGCTGGAATCTGACCGGCAGCGGCGATTCCGACGTCGATTTGACGGCGATGGCCTTGCAGGCGCTTGCCAAGTATCAGGACCAGAAGGCCGTCAAAGCGGCGACCGACCGTGCGCTGACCTGGCTTTCCAAGGCACAGGACGGCGAGGGGCGCTTTGCGTCCTGGGGAACGACGAACGCGGAATCCGTCGCGCAGGTCATTGTGGCCCTGTGTGAGCTGGGCATTTCTGCTGGACGACAGCCGCTTTGTCAAGAACCGGCACACCCCTGACGGAGGCTCCTTTCCTTCCGGCAGTCGGACGGCGGCTTTACGCACGTTCTGGACGGTTCGGACGGCAACAACCAGATGTCGGCAGAGCAGGGCTTCTACGCCCTTGTCGCCATCGATCGCGCAGAAAACGGGAAAACAGCCTGTACAGCATGAGCGACGCGGCCAAGTGCACGCAAAGCCCTCCGGCGAGATCAAGAAGGGCGAGGCAAATGCAGCCGTCAAAGTTCCCGCCGTGACCGCGCCCGGTACGACCTTCACCGACGTGAAAAATCATGCGAATCAGGCGGCGATCGAAGAGCTTGCCTCCCGCGGCATCATCAACGGCATGGGCAAGGGAACCTTCATGCCCAACAAGACCATGACCCGCGCGGAATTCGCGGCAATCGTCACCCGTGCACTTGGTCTGGCGGCAAAGGATACGAAGGCCTTTACGGACGTTCCCGCTCCAAATGGTACGCGGGTTACATCGGCACGGCCAACAGCACGGCATTGTCAACGGCGTTGGCGGCGGCAAATTCAACCCCGAGGGCACCATCACCCGGCAGGAGGCCGCAGCCATGGTAGCAAGAGCCGCGAAGCTCTGCGGCTTGGACACGACCATGGACGCAGCCGCCACGCGGGATACGCTGGCGCAGTTCGGAGATTACCGCAGCGTGGCATCCTGGGCAAAGGAGCCGCTGGCATTCTGCTATTCGGGCATCCTAGACCAGAGCGACCTCAACATTGAACCGAAAAGGCCATCCTGCGCTGCGAGATCGCGCAGATGCTCTATAACATGCTGACGCGCGGCGGAGTTGATCTGATATGACATTTTGGCAGAAACACAAATGGAAAATAATTGCCGGTGCTGATCGTGCTCGTCCTCGCGGCGGCGTTCGTCCTTGGCGACCGGAATACGCCGAAGCAGGGGAAAAAACTCATCGGAACAGCCGACCGTTGCTGCCCGGTGGAGACACCGGCGCAGAACGCGGCAGAATCAAATGCCGGACAAGGTTGAGACAGAACCGACGGAGACGCCCACAGAAAACCGTCTCAGAGCCGTCTGACGACCCGCAGGCAGACAAACCCGCACGGATGACACCGAGCCGCCAGAGTATCTTTCGCCGGAGGAACAGACAGGCAAGCGCAACCGGCGAATATGAAGAAGTGGGCGGCATGATGATCGACACCGGCACGGGCAAGGACAAGTACCAGACCGACCCTGTCCCGGAGGGCAAGCCTCTGCCGGTCGAGCCGGAGGATGTGGACGGTCGGCGACGGGGAATATACCTGCACGCTGTCCATCTCCTGCGCCACGATTCTCGACAACATGGACCTTTGCAATAAGGAAAAGCGTGAGCTGGTGCCGGAGGACGGCTGGATTCTGGAAGCCGATGACCGTCACGTTCTATGAGGGCGAAAGCGTTTTTAACATCCTACAGCGCACCTGCAAACAGCAGAAGATCCACATGGAATTTGAGAACACGCCGATCTACAATTCCGCCTATATCGAAGGAATCAATAATCTCTATGAGTTTGACGTTGGTAACACTTCCGGTTGGATGTACAAGGTCAATGACTGGTTTCCCAACTATGGGTGCAGCCGCTACCAGCTCAAGGACGGCGACGTGATCGAGTGGGTCTATACCTGCGACCTCGGCTACGATGTGGGCGGCGGCTACGCGACTAGGGAGCGAATGAGAAATAAGGACGCCTTTTCGGGCTTTCATCCGACGATCAATTTTCTATATTACGCGCTCGTTCTTCTCTTTTCGATGTGCCTGATGCACCCGGTCTATCTGGCAATTTCTCTGACCGGTGCGCTGGCGTATGACATCTATCTCAAAGGGCAGAAAAGCGGTGCGCTTTGCCGTCATGGGACTGCTTCCCATGGCGGCCGTTGCCGCGCTCGTCAACCCGGCGTTCAATCACGAAGGTCAAACGATACTGACGTATTTGCCCGGCGGCAACCCGCTGACGCTCGAATCCATGCTCTACGGCGCAGGCAGCTGCGGTCATGCTGGCAAGCGTTGTGCTCTGGTTTTCAAGCTACAACGAGGTCATGACCTCGGACAAGTTCGTCTACCTGTTCGGGCGCGTCATGCCGGCGCTGTCGCTTGTTCTTTCGATGGCGCTGCGCTTTATTCCGAAGTTCAAGGCGCAAATGCAGACCGTCAGCGAAGCGCAGGCTTGCATCGGCGCGACACGAAAAACGGCAGTGTGTTCCGCCGTGTCGGGAACGCCGTCAAAATTTTCTCCATCATGGTCACATGGAGCTTAGAGAACGCGATTGAAACCGCAGATTCCATGCGTTCGCGCGGCTACGGATTACCCGGACGCACGGCATTCTCGATCTATCGTTTCGATGAGCGTGATAAAGCCGCGCTTGCGTGGCTGATCTTCTGC